>Ga0131853_10027258_pt1 | contig 10262 bp, 7 predicted proteins | sample TergutLab28metaG_FD_92764 | JGI IMG/M metagenome (GOLD analysis project Ga0131853, IMG submission 92764) | Labiotermes labralis P1 segment gut microbial communities from Petit-Saut dam, French Guiana - Lab288 P1 (version 2) (version 2) | ecosystem: Host-associated > Arthropoda: Insects >... | reverse complement strand
GTCGGCACTGGCAGATAATTTCGAAGGACTTGACGGCGCAAGAATACGTCAATTGTGTAAAAGAGCTCCAAAATTCGGTAACGATGACGATTATGTTGATAATATAGTTGCTGACGTATTCAATTCTTATCTGGACTTACTGCCAAATTACAAAACTGACCGTTTCGGACAAGGCCCGATTTTTTGCGGATACACTATGTCAACATCAAATATTTCCAGTTATGTGCCAAACGGTTTTGCCGTAGGCGCAACACCCGATGGCAGGCTTGCCGGCAAACCGTTAAACGAGGGTGCGTCACCTTGTCTTAGTGCCGACCGAAACGGACCAACTGCGGTAGTAAACTCTGTTTCGAAGCTTCCAAACAAAAGAGTAGCAGGTGGCCAGCTTTTAAATATGCGCTTCACACCCGGCTCACTTGCAGGAGATGACAATCTCGAAAAGTTTGCATGTTTTATCGAAACCGGAAGAGTAAAGAATATATTCCACAATCAATTTAATGTAGTCGATTCCGAAACTCTGCGCAAAGCAAAAGAAAACCCGCACGACCACACGGATCTGATGGTTCGAGTGGCAGGCTACTGCGCGCTGTTTACAACTCTGATGCCCGAAGCGCAAGACGCTATTATAGCACGAACGGAAATGGGCTGGGAATAACGGATTTAAGGATAGTAACAAAGCATGCTAGATGGATATATTTCAAAAATACAAAGATATTCCACAAAAGACGGACCGGGAGTGCGTAGCACCGTGTTCGCTCTCGGGTGTAACTTAAAATGTCTTTGGTGCGCCAATCCCGAACTTATTGGCGATACTACGAAAATCCTTCATCACCCCAACCGATGTGTCAGATGTGGCTCTTGCGTTGCCCGCTCTGACGGCGGAATCACCCTCACCGAAGACGGCATAAAAATAGATCGCAATGCCGTTGACTTGGAAAAAGTTTCTGCCTTTTGCTATTATGACGCATATGAAAAAGTTGGCATAAAAATCTCTTCAAAAAACTTGGCTACACAACTCCTAAGAGATAAGGCCTTCTTCGACCAGTCAGGCGGAGGGGTCACATTTTCAGGCGGGGAAGCAGGTCTTCAAGCTAATTTTTTCAGAGAGGTTACAGCCCATCTCAAAAAATCAAATGCTCATGTAGCGCTCGACACAGCAGGACATTTGCCGTGGAGTAGACTTGCACCACTTGTTCACGATGTTGACCTAGTTCTATACGACCTCAAGACATTAAGCAGTTCGCTACACAAATGCTACACAGATGTTGATAATCACCTTATTCTGGAAAATGCAGTTAAAATTGCAGACACGGGCAAACCAATGATTATTCGAATGATACTCATACCCGGTGTAAACGATAGCGAAGACGAAATACTCGGTAGACTGAAATTCGTAAAACAACTCGGTGCAAATGATACAAGTACCCAAGTGGATTTCCTAAAATACCATAAGCTTGGCGGCGGTAAGTATGCAAGTCTCGGCATGGCTGATGCGATGGCAGACACTGAGGAGTGTTCAGACTCACTGGCTGAATATGCGTTAAACCTAGCCCTAAACATGGGAATATCAGCAACAATTGGAGGATAACTATGGTTTTGTAATTCACGATTCAAAGAAAACAATTTTCGTACATTAATTTTGATGTTGGTAGGGGCTTATGAAAGATAAATATATTATCGGTATAGATGTTGGCGGAAGCAAGGTTGCTTACGGTCTTTTTGATGACCACAACAAAATTATTTATAGGCTTCAACATGCAACTGATGCTGATGCCGACGGGTCTTCCTTTTCTGATACATTAATTGAAAATATCAATTTAATCTTGTCGAAAAATAATCTGACATTTGAACATCTTGAGGGAATCGGTATAGGCATGCCGTCCTTTATCGAATATGATTCCGGTTATATTTTCATGACATCTGCAATGCCCAAAATCAAAGATTTTGCTATGCGTGAATATCTAAACCAACATTTGCCAACACGAATCGTCTTTGACAATGACGCAAATGTAGCGGCACTTGCAGAGCACCGCCATGGCGCAGGTCGCGGCACACGGCACATGATATATGTGGTAATAGGCACCGGCTTTGGGGGCGGGATAATCATAAATGGCAATGTGTTTAGAGGTTCGTACGGCGCCGCAGGTGAAATCGGACACGCCTTGGTGACACCAAACGAAGGTCTCATGTGCGGTTGCGAAAACAAGGGTTGTTTTATGTCACACGTGGCAGGCAAGCATTTGCCTCTGCGCGTAATTGACGAACTAAAAAGCGGGATTCAAAGCGTTTTGAATCCCGCAACAGTTGATGGTCAAAAATTATTAAGTGCCTGCAAACAGGGCGATCCGCTCGCCTGTCGAGTTGTCGGTAAAATGGCGCATTATATCGCTGTCTGTGTCTACAACTTATACCAAACCCTCAATATTGATACATACGTGTTCGGAGGCGGCTTGTCAAATCTGGGCGATACTCTACTCGCCCGTGTGCGCAAGGAGTTCGACAAATTCAATCACATAGCTTTTCCCGTACACTTCAAAATGGCAGAATTAAAAAACGACATAGGCATCATCGGCGCAGCTGAGTGTATAAGGGACTCTGTATCGCCTTAGACAAAGACAGCTTCTTTTCCGATTTCAAGCGAACATCGATAGCTCCGTCAATGAGCAATTGCATACGAAAAAAAAGCGAAGCGACTGAAAAAGGCCTACTTGATTCCAGTCATAATGCTCAATGGAGAAATCCATAGTTACCATCCTTTGCTATTTGTATATATTACACCCTAGCACTCTGTTAAGAGTAAATGTCCACTATCCTTGTGGTGTATTTTTGCATAATCGAAGTTGACTTTCAAGAAATCCATTCATTACATTGCAGAAGCTTTGCCAATCTAGCAAAAACCAAATTTTTTAAACCCTCCTGCCAAGCCTTGGAAATATTCCATGAGACCCAGAACGTCTGCTCCAATGCTTATAAAATTATACCCCATATCGACAAGTTCCGCCACATTGTCCAGCGTTCCAACAGTTGCTGCAAACTTTCCATGTTTCTTTGCAGTTTTAGCCACCATGCGGCACGCTCGCACTAGTTCAGGATGTTCGAAATCCCCTGGTGCACCAATGCCATGACTAAAATCACCCGGACCAAAGAACAATGCATCAACTCCCGGCAAAGCGCAAATGGAGTCTAAATCCGCAAGCGGTTCCGGATCTTCAATCTGTAAAATCAACATGCGCCGCTCATTTGCTTGCCGTAAATAATCAAGAAAATCGACACCGCAATACGCCCCGTCAGCATTACCGCCATCCACAGGACGCCGACCCAGTGGATGAAACTTTGTCATGTTAACAACTTCTTGAGCATCAGCTAAATTCATTACATGAGGCACAATTATCCCATCCGCATCAAGCTCTAACGGGCGAATGTAGTCACTATAGCACCCTCGTGCCACTCGCACAACAATACTTGCTCCTCTCGATTTGACTGCCAAAATTTGACTTTCTACTGCGCGATAATCATTTGCCACATGTTCCATATCTGTCCAAATGCAATCAAACCCTGATATAGCAGCAATCTCTGCCACCCGACTGTCTGATGTGTTTAGTTTTACACAATTAACCACTCCGCCATCTTTTAATTTTGTAAGAACCTTGCTCGGTCTCATTTCCATTTCTTCAATTCCCTTTTCCTTTATGATTTGCTTTCTTTCGTTTTATTATCTGGTTTAGCATATATGTATTTACCCTTTTACACTTCCCATCGTAATGCCTTTGGTAAAATACTTTTGAAATATAATAAAAACTACAGCCATTGGTAATGCAGCCATCACCCCGCCCGCCATTTGCAAGCCAAAACGTGCCGTAAATTCTTCTTGAAATGTTGCTACACCCAACGGAAGCGTAAATAATGCCCTGGATGACAAAATCAGCAGTTGCCACATATAATCGTTCCAACTGCTTACAAACGTAAAAATCGCAAGCGCACCAATACCCGGCTTCGCCAACGGCAAAACAATGCGTAAAAATGTACTTACTTCTCCGCAACCGTCTATTCTAGCCGCCTCCAGAATTTCCGTAGGAAGAGAAAGCATGAATTGCTTGAGCATAAACACACCCAATGGCCACCCCAAAAATGGGAGAATCAATCCCCAGTGATTATTAAAGATATTCAAGTTATGCACAACACCAAAAAGTGGCACAACTAAAATCTGCCTTGGTATCATGATAGTCGCAACCATGCAATAAAAGATTACATCACGCAAGAAAAATTTCTTTTTTGCGAAAGAATACCCCGCCATCGAGCTGACCGCCACAACAAGCGCAGCTGTCATCGATGATACAAACACACTGTTCAACAGCCATGTAAGAGCTGGTGCACGGTTAAAAAGCTCCTGATAGTTCCGCAGAAACAATTCTTGAGGGAACATTGTCGGCGGCAATCGTGTAACCAGTGTATCAGGCAAAAAAGATGTGACTATCATCCAATAAAATGGAAACAGCATCATTAGTGCAAATATTGTTATAAGAATGTTTATCACAATATTTGCAGGGTGAACTTTTTTCAGCTTGTTTACAATTATATGATTGGTTGCATTATTCATATCAGTCACACCATTTAATATTCGACAAATTTCGATAAGAACACAAATTGAATCACGCCGATTATCGCAACGCACAAAAACAAGATAATTCCCATAGCTGATGCCAAGTAAAAATCATTGAATACAAAAGCCGTTCTGTATATCAAAAACAGTACTGAACTTGATGCGTGGTTTGGCCCTCCACCTGTCATCAAATTGATTACGGCAAAAGTTTGGAATGCGTTAATCGTCGATGTCGTTAGCACATACAACGTAGTCGGCATTGCTAAGGGAATTGTAATATTGAAGAACCTATTTATTGCATTGGCACCGTCAATTTCTGCTGCCTCGTAGTATGTTTGCGGTATACCTCCCAATGCTGCTAGGAATAAAATGATTGGTTGACCCAGAGTAAATGTTAATATTACAAAAGATAGTGCTGGTATAACTAAGTCTGGATTACCAAGCCAATTGACAGGCTCAATGCCTATCTGGCCAAGCCCATAATTCAATATTCCCGCCGAGAGGTTATACATAATTCTCCACACTATTGTGACCGACACTACACTGATAACTGCCGGGAGGTAGAACGCCGCTCTATAAAACGTTTGCAATTTCGGGTGCTTGTCGATTATCACACTGGCAAGCAAAAGAGAAATAATTACAGTAGGAGGCACAACGTATAGGACATATAAAAATGTATTTATGAATGAAGTTACAAAAATTTGATTCCGAAACAAACTGACATAATTATCCAGACCTACAAACGTTGGAACTCTGTCTACCATATTATAGAAACTCATATGTATGGAATCAAATAACGGAAAAACAACGAAAATAAAAAAGAATACAAGAGCTGGCAATATAAATAGGTAGCCCCATATTTGTGTTTGTGCACTTTGAGCGCGCAATTTGTTAACCAACGGAACTTGCATCTTTTTTGTCGGAGTTGTATTCATAAAGCAAACCTCGCTTTGCATAATAGTCTTATGCAGTATATCAGCAACCACTCCTCTTTTCCCGCATGCTGTAGAAAAAGAGGAATGATTGCGAAATGTTATGCGCTCTTACAATATACTTAGTTACTATCCAATAGCTCTTGTACCTGAGTATCAAATTGTTCAAATGCTTCTACAGGCGTTAACGAATGTGAGAATATACCCTGCATTGCTGGAAAAAGAACAGCGCGGATTTGCGACCAAACCGGAGTGCCTAGACCCGGGTCTACAGCATACCTGACAACAATGCTCGAAAACTCCATGATCTCTTCACCCACATAGAGATCACCTGTAGAGTATCTTGTGGACAGTAAACTGACGTGTTGAACAGCTCTTGCATTTTCACCGCTTGTGACAAACTTAGCTAAATCAATAGCGGCTTGTTCCCTCGCCGGATTTCCCGACCTGAAAGCAAGGACAGCTACTACATTTGCATTGAATGAAGGATCTATGCCCGGTTGTGATGGGTTCATAACGAAAGCAATATCAAATTCGTCAATCTCGCCTCTCTCCATTGCATTGCGTATGTTTGCATAGTGAGCTGTGCCTTGGCCAAAAACTACGGCAATTCTTTGCTGATTAAAGAAGTCATTCGTGTCTGCATTTTGAATTGTTTCTGCGCCCGGCATTGCATATCCGTTTTCGATCATGCGCAAGGCAAACTCTGCGAATTCCACAGCTTCTGGAGAGTTGAGTGTGGCCGCTTGCAGGTCTGAAGAAAGCAAGTTTGCACCGAAGCCGCGCAAAAAGCTCATAGTTACAGTATCTCCTTGCTCGTTTCCTGCAAAAAATGCTGTCCCATACAAACCTTCACTTGGGTTTGAAACAGCAGCAAGTGCAGCTTCGAGTTCATCAAAAGTCCATGTTCTTTCAGGATTGCTCGGCAATAAATTTTCTGCTCCGGCAGCTCTGAAAATATCCAAATTTGCCAACCCAAAAACAGCCATATTGCCCCATGGCATACCATAATGTCTACCATCAGTCCATTGCACTAAATCCCATGCATCATCCATAATATCAGCACGTTCTTCGGGAGTTAAAGCATCATCAAAGTCCAACAACACTCCTTGTGCCGCATATCCAAATCCTCTGAGCATGCCATCTTCCAACACATCAGGCTGTGTTCCTGTTGCTATTGCCACAGAAACTCTTTCAGGCCCGCTTGCCCACGGGAGGTGTTCAAACTCGATTGTTATATGCGTATTTTGTTCCATAAATATCCGTGCCTGCTCACGCTGCCAGTCCCCAAATTCACCATCAGGCTCAAGCCCTGTTAGACCTTGCCAACGGGAATAGGCCCAATATCTGAGTTCTATTGCTTCCAGCTCATCAGGAACATCCGCACCTTCATCATCACCTCCATCGTCAGACGGCGTCGATGCGGGCGCAGGTGTTGCTTGATCTGGTTGTGTTGCACCGGGTGCTGTAGGTGGCGCACATGCTATCAGCAAGGAGAGCATAAATGTCACGCAAAATACTATGGCTATTACTTTTTTCATTGAGAACCTCCTAAATTTTCTTAATTTGTACTACAAACTACATACTACGTGATTACTAAAATACCACACCTCACGAAAAGCTGTCAACAGTAAAACCATACAAACATATTTGTTAATTTTCACAAAAGCCACATGAGGCAACGTTTCAACTTTCAAAACTAAGAATTCCTAATTTCAACAAAACTCAAAAAGTTGACATTCCCTCGGTTAAGTGTGTATAATTCAGGAAAATAAATAGAGAGATTAGAGTCGTAGTGTAATGCAAAAAATGAAAAGTTTAAAAGAGCGCAAACTATATTTGCGTGTATATGACGAGCTGAGGAACTATATTCAGGATAACCGCTTACAACCCGGCGATAAGCTCCCTACAGAAATGGAAATGTGTTCATTTTTAGGCGTAAGTCGAAACGTACTCCGCGAGGCGGTTAAAGCTCTTGAGATTACCGGCGTTGTCCGTAGTCGGCCAGGTGTTGGAATTATCATCCAAGAAACTTCCCTTGAAAATCTATTTTCCAATGTTATGGTCAGCCTCGCAGGAAATTCGGAGGATTCTTATTTACAAACACTAGAAGTACGACGCGCTCTTGAACTCGGCTTTTCTGTTCAAGCATACGAAAATTTATCTAAAGAGCAATATCAAGAAATGTGCAAGCAAATCGAAGCAATGGAGAAAATTTTTTCGAAACTAGTCTCCAAAAATCATGAAAGCGCCACTTTCGGTCAGGCCTTTCGCGATGCTGATGCACAGTTCCACAAAGCACTTTTCAGTGGCATCGATAACGCAATTTTGCATTCCATGATGAATGCTGTCTGGATTTTCGATGCACATCACACTATGACCGTTCCTGTTGACTATATCGGCAAAACGATTGAACGTCACAAATCAATGTTGAAAGCATTGAACGATAACGATTTACCCGCTTTTTTAGAGGCCATTCAGACACACTTCGATTTCTACAAGCCCATTCAAGATGAAGCGAATATCACTTAAAGCAAACTGCACCCAATGAAAACCCTATCGCCTTTCGGTTATAGGGTTTTCTTATTTAGTGAAATTTAATTATAGATAGGTTTACCTATAATCTACGACAACAAATTCTCCCAAATCGAAAACGTGCTTGTCACATATACGAACACCAGCGAAACAGCCGATGACAGTGTTATTAATATGTTAAACGATGGGCCTGCTGTATCTTTCAGCGGGTCGCCTACCGTGTCGCCGATTACTGCTGCTTTGTGCTCTTCGCTACCCTTGCCACCGTAGTTTCCGGCTTCGATATATTTCTTAGCATTATCCCAAGCACCACCTGAGCACATCATGAACACAGCAAGTGCAAATCCGCCTACAACAATACCTGCCAACATTCCGATTACACCGACAGGACCAAGTACCAATCCTGTAGCAATCGGCACTACGAACGCAAGGAGTGACGGCGCAACCATTTTCTTTAGCGCGCTTTGTGTACACAAATCAACACACTTCGCATAGTCGGGGTCTGCCGTGCCTTCCATAAGTCCTGTAATTTCCTTAAACTGACGGCGAACTTCCACAACAATACTCTTTGCCGCAACGTGGACAGCTTCAATGGTGAGCGACGCAAAGAAAAATGCGGTTACAACACCAATGAAAATGCCTATGAGCACAGGCGGGTTGGTGATAGCCAACACTGCCATATTATCAAGGTCAATATTAGCAAGCTCAACATAAGAAACAAGCAGTGCCAATGCAGAGAAGCCTGTTGCTCCTATTGAAAAACCTTTACCTGTTGCCGCTGTTGTATTGCCGAGCGAATCAAGTGCGTCTGTTCTTTCCCGAACATGTTCAGGTAGCTGTGCCATTTGAGCGATTCCGCCTGCGTTGTCTGCTACAGGTCCGAAAGCGTCTGTTGCCAAATTAATGCCCAGAGTTGCAACAAGTCCAACCGATGCTATCCCTATGCCATACAAGCCCACAGCCATTCCGTATTGAAGCCCGCCGGCTATGATATAGCTGATGATAGCTGCAATTGCAACAGTCATAACAGGTCCGACAGTCGCTTTTAGCCCAAGTGATAAACCACCGATAATGACGGTTGCTGAGCCTGTTTCACTCGATTGTGCTAAATCTAATGTCGGCTTTTTAGCATCTGATGTAAAGTGTTCTGTGAAGAATGCAATCAAAAATCCGGCAACGATACCTATTATGATTGATATATAAATCCCCCACATATTCGATTCCATAGCGCCGCCTGTTTGCCTTGCTACAAAAATTGTAAGCGGTAGGGCTGCCACTGCGGCTATTCCGCCAGCCAAATATGTACCAAAGTGAAGCGATTTGAGTAACGATTTTTGAGAAATTTCTTCACCTGTACGAATCACAAATGTCCCGATAATTGACGCTACTACACCGACTGCCGATATTAGTATTGGCAACAGAAGTCCGCCGTAGCTGAATCCGGCTCCGATTGCCAAAGCAAATGTAGCTATTATTGCATGAGCATATGCCTCGTAAAGGTCTGCACCCATTCCTGCAACGTCGCCGACATTATCTCCGACATTATCAGCTATAACAGCAGGGTTTCTTGGATCATCTTCAGGAATACCCGCTTCTACTTTACCGACAAGGTCGGCACCAACATCAGCAGCTTTAGTAAATATACCACCACCAACACGAGCGAACATTGCCATTGACGCAACACCCAGACCAAACTTAACCATCGCTATACCGATTTCGTCAACATCTGCGCCGAACACGAAGCGCAGTAGTAAGAACCAAGCAGTAATGTCAAGCAAACTCAAGCCAACTACCGTGAAGCCCATGACAGTGCCTGACGAAAACGAAACTCTAAGACCTTTGTTTAAACTCTCACTTGCTGCATGCGCTGTACGTGCATTGGCATTAGTCGCACATTTCATGCCAATAAATCCTGACAACCCGGTGAACAAACCACCAGACAAGAACGAAAACGGTACAAATCTGTTTACCAAGCCTTCATGTCCTAGTAACAACGGGATATATGCAAGACCACATAAAACAATAAATACAATAGCAAAAAACTTAATAACTGTCTTATATTGTCTTTTTAGATACGCATTTGCCCCGATACGGATTGATGCTGCGATTTTGACCATTTTCTCATTGCCCTCGGAGTACTTCATCACTTTACGACTTTGCATAAACGCAAAAAAAAGTGCAATAAGTGCCCCTAC
>Ga0131853_10027255_pt1 | contig 10262 bp, 7 predicted proteins | sample TergutLab28metaG_FD_92764 | JGI IMG/M metagenome (GOLD analysis project Ga0131853, IMG submission 92764) | Labiotermes labralis P1 segment gut microbial communities from Petit-Saut dam, French Guiana - Lab288 P1 (version 2) (version 2) | ecosystem: Host-associated > Arthropoda: Insects >... | reverse complement strand
TGAGCGCAAAATCCTCCGGAGAATTTATGGCCCAGTGATTGATAAGGGAGAATGGCGAATTAGAACTAATCGAGAACTTTATCAATTGTATGATGAGAAAGACATTGTGAAATTTTGTAAGCTTAGTAGACTGAGATAGGCAGGACATGTCATGCGCCAGGATGACGACGATTTAGCCAGGAGAGTCATCCTTAGTGAGCCAGGAGGAAAGCGCCCAAGAGGTAGACCCAGGTTGCGGTGGGAAGACGGAGTGAAGGAAGTTGTAGCAAAGCTAGGATGTAGAAATTGGACAGTAGCCGCCCGAAACCGGAAAGGATGGAGGAAACTCTTAAAGGAGGCCGAGGCCCACCCCGGGCTGTAGCACCATTGGAAGAAGAAAGAAAGAATGTCCTCTACAACCAAACGGGTGCACAAATTTCCCAAAAATTTACAAGCCGCCTCAAGACTCTATTCGCCAGAAAAATGGCATGAAGCAAGTTCCAAACTGAGGGCCCACGCACATTAGGCGCCACCACACAAAATTCAGTAGCCCGGACGATTTGGGCCCGGGATTTGTGCACCGTTGGTCGTGACGTATAATACTCAGCATGTTTTAGAATATCTGCATCACCTTTTGAAGTGTATACGGAAGAAACGTTCGGGAAATCTTAAATTACGTTACCAAAAATAAGCCTTGAAACCGGCCAACAAACACATTAAATCTACGCATACATTTCTTGTGTAATTTTACACACACCATCTAACTCGGAACAAATTCTACTAGCGTTAAACAACCACAGCTGCACCGATACAGTTCTTTGAAACCAAGCTTACATACACTTGAAAGGATCTATTTTAAGAACAGATCACTCCAAATGAAACTGCGGAACGAACTTACGAATGTATACAGAGAGACTCCTCCAAAAACATGTGAACCTTTGAGAACTCATAAGAAGCAGGCCATACCAAGTAACGCATTAACGGTGGGTAAATTTGTCGTTGTGTACGCCATAAGCCATGCTGTGGATCTCAAGTACAGATTCACTACATAGACTGAGTGGTCAGCTTCACGCCCTGGCCGCTTTAACCCGGGGAGAGGTCGCGGTATTACTGGAATCGAGGATCGATGTGACCCAAAGGCAGTCTTGACTTTCAGAGGAGAAAAATATCCCCCCCCCCCCCCCGACAGGAATCAAACCAAGAGCACTCAGTCGTCTAACCACCGGATGAGAGCATCACCCATTCTACCGCCCGCGAGGTTCAATGATTGGCTCGAAGGCCTAAGACGAGTCGCACAAGAATAATTAATTCGTATTATTATTGATTCCTGCCGTACTTAACGAACAGAGTGAAGTGTAAGGAGTTCTTTATGGTAGTTCATGTTTTTCTACATGGCCACAGTACAGTCTAATTGTTATTACCCTCTGGAACATATGAACCGGTTGGTTCTGAAGAATTCGGAAGCTGTCGGGCCACTGCATCATCAGAAGCCTTGAAGCAAAATGACACTTCATTTCTCATTCAACATGTGGGTGCTGCGTAACAGGGCAGGAGGAGGAAGAGGAGGAGAACATGATGCTGACTGATAATCATCGCAACTGCAGCTCCAGCTCCATCTCCATTAGTCAGAACGTGGCCAATTAGCTTCATCTGCACTATGTGGCTGAACGAACGACGTAATACGTCAAGAAATGTTACGATCTGCCTCAGTTCCTGGTTCTCAAGGTCTTTATGATTTTATATAAGAGTAAACACTGCTTTCACAAACAGTGCACTTTTAATTTGAACAATGTATTTAGATCCGCAGTTTAATCCGCAGCCCAGCGCTTCTTGCAAACATGGAAGACTGACAGGATACCATCACTGTACGTGTACTCAGCGCAGTGCCGGTGTTAAGTATCAAGTACAATGTTTACTGACATTCTACGTAAAACTGGTCACACTTGGATCGACAAATTTAGCGACCGACATGTTCATTGTAAACATCGCCTAGTTCAAATGTCGGCCAGGAAACCGGACATATCGAGTGATTTCATGGTTTTACAACAAGTTCCCGAATAGTTGTGTCTGGACGTGTAGAAGAGGCAACATTCATTCGTCCAGTGTCACAGCACGTAAAACCTCACCTAAATCCACTACACTATGAAGTATGTAGCTGAAATAGTGTCGTTGAAGTGATCTGACAGTTAACTCCAGAGGCAACGAAACTGCTGGAAGAAAGAAAGAAACCCGAATTCCAAGGCTGACACCCGTGTTGCAACTGCTTCATTGCTGTCATTATCTCACTCTATACGAGATGTTCCATACAACACTCGCTACACTGTAAGTAAGATCTTGCCAGTGTCACTGTCAGTGTCTCACCGACTTCTTATTTACTGAGTTGAACTGAAGGACACAACCTTCGGACAACAAATCACAAAGAACTGATCAAAGAGAATGAAATACACCGCCAGCAACAATGAAGTTTGTGTGAACATCACCTGACGAGGCGACGACTTTGAAGAAGGAACTAAGATTTTCGGTGTAAAGAAAGAAAATAGGTCAAATGAACGAAACGACGATATAAAAGAAAAATAAGAAAACGACAAAATAAAGATAGAATGACAATAAGTAAGGATACAAAGAAGGCTACGTTCTAAAGACTGCTTTTCTGTCGAGAAACGAGACAAAAAAGCAACCGAAGATTTATTGTACAATAGAACGCGTACGGTGCCATCTTACTACGCAGTTGTAATGAAACCTACATCAACTCTTAAATTCTTGAATGACTACCATTCCAGCAGTCTGAGGTCAGAGTTCAGTGTTCTATGAGGCCGAAGGCGACACCATCAAGTACCACATGCACTGACATGTTCTGAAACCTGAGTGCACGTGGATGTGTTCTGTACCACACACACACACAGCCTATTACAATTTCAATAACAGTCGGGTACTAGCACAGTAACGCTGTGTCCCTCTTCCCCACACTCACGTGTTCCTTCAAATCGCGACTTCCTCTGCTCGCGGTACATGAAACGTAACCTCCGACACGTTAAAAATTGTCATACCCAAATTTAAAAAGTCACAGCATGGGAAAAAATCAATCAAAGACGATAAAGTCTTCCAACTGGGTACAACCATCAAGTAACCATAAAGCAACCGGGGTTAAACTTTCGCATCCTTTAGTTCTGACGGAAACCCAGTCTCGGGAGGCTGCTGTCAGGATCCGAAGTGCCAATCCCAAAGTCCGTGTGTAATCACCATACACTGATTTCTCAATTTCAAGTGGAGACAGTGCCTTCACTATCCCTCCATTCGTCGTGTAAGCATTTCACACAAAGCAACTAAACACCGCTCGCTTTTCTCTGCGGAAAGAAATCCCACGGTAATCGTATCCGTATCCTTGAACATAACCAAAGCTGTTCAGCTTCAAACTATCTCGATGACGACGTCACGGGCACCCATACAAAGGCGTCACAAGTTGCACACGTCTCTGAAATAACAATGACTTCACTCTTTCCCTCAGCATAAGCAGGATTCCAAAATAGAAGCAATAAAGATATGTCCGCGCCATTTGGCAATGAAATAGGCCGCTATACCGCAACCTGTTTCAAAAAACAAACGTATGGTGATAAAAAAAAAAGGTTTAATCAGGTGTTATGAACTCGTATAGTAAAACCAGAGGCAGGCGATTCGAGCAGGTTGCCCGTTTTCCAGCTTACGAATATGGACCATAATTGCCAGCATTAGCTGTGCTCGAAAATTACTCCAGTGTATTACACTAAGTTAGGTCTGGCCCATTACAAAAACGTTCTGTGCAACTGTTAAATGGCACGTACACAAAAAGTGGAAGCCACGCGTCCATGCCGTAAACTGTTGCGTATATACGTTCAAGACATCGCCCTCGGGCTTATGTAAAGCGGGTAACAAACATCATTCTGTGTGCTGACAGATGCCTGTCTTCATGAGTTCGGTACAGGAACGTTAAAATAATTCACCTTTCAACCGCACGTGAACTTTTAACATATACACCGATGGACTGAATATGATGTGTACGTGGTAAAGTAATTTTAAAACATCCTGTATTTTAAATACATTGTCATACTTTTGCAAAATAGCAAATTAAGATTCCTGTATACATCATTGTACCTAGGCAATATCCTTCACATTAGGCTCTGTGCCAATACAAAAGGATTGGCACAGTCATGGTTCACACTGATGACAGTGACATAAAAATGGGTTGTAAAAAGTGAGAATAAAGAAAATGAGTTGCAAATGTCATAACCACAGAAATGTCACGGCAGCAGGCGACCTTTCGTCTGACCGCTGTACGTGTGTTAATCAGACCACAACGCGACCTAGCCCTGACAGAGATAAGAACACCACTGACAAATATCTGGATGTGCAAAACTCAAAATAGGAAGACAGTGGCTTTTGGGCTGCGAAGTAGACACATAAAATAAAGTTCACCCCCAGAACAGGCCATGAAGGCCCATAGGGGGAGTAGAGGTACAGCTCTACTCTTTCTTTAACCTCGGCGCTAGATGGGGTGGGTGGTCAACACCACTTTACCCCCAGGAAAGACCCGGTACCCATTGTATAGGAGGCTGGACAGGCCCCAGGGCCGGTCTGGACGAGTGCGGAAAACCTCACCCCCCACCGGGATTCGATCCCCGGACCGTCCGGCCCGTAGCGAGTCGTTATACCGACTGAGCTATTCCGGCCCATGCGAAGGAAACACAAAGTGAAGTGAAATACACAAAAGAAAGACAAAAAGAAAAAGGAATTTAGATAAAAAGAAAGGAAGAAAGAACGTAGGGTAAGAGGTGACACTAACAAGCGCGCGTTTTAGAATGAAAATTGAGCGAACCAAGCAATTTTCCTTCTGACGAATAAAGTTTCGCTATTATACCTACTTTACGTTATTTTATCTCAGCGTTGCCCGACGACAAAGTGGTTTCAAAATGAGAAAGGATCCAGAAGAATGTAGAACGATGCGATATTCGGAGTTTCTGAACGTAAAAACTACGTCAAACAATGTGTGGCCACTGACTCAAAATTATTGTCCATAACCGCTCATATGTTTGGTCTCTCGTTAATAAAATCCTGACAACGCAATTCTTTTATGTCGTAATCAGAATTTACATTCCCCTAACAGACAGTTACTGCCTTCTATTCTCGGGAGTTGGCTCCATTGTTCTGGTTGGGTGGAAATGGTCACAAGGGTACCAACCTGGGAAATTCATGAAGAAATGAGACCATCTTGTCAGTGCTAGCAATAAATTGACGCCTGTCTTCCGGACACCTATGGGTCCAACGTACGTGCCCAAGCGTGACTTTTAACCCACGAGCCTCATAATGTGAAGAAATATGATGGGTGTCGGGTGCGGTCAAGTCTCAAGAGTTCCTTGAATTCATTACACCAGGGATTTCAAACAACGCCAGAACTGCTTGATAAACGGACGTCAAGCTAACTGAACTGCACTTCAGGTTTCTATTATAGGGGCGAATTGAGGACACCAAAAGAAGGTAGGAATACGAACACCAGACATGAGATTTTTACGATCAGTCACAAGAAACAAGTTGGACTACACTGATGAGATAAAGAAGAATGAAGATACTGGGCGATGCGGTGCAGGTATGTCAAAAAGGCAATATAATTATATACGTATGATGTGAAAGGATGTGACGCCTAGTACACAGGTATCGAACTACACGGCGTCATATACCTCTAGACTGTAATTTTGACAATCGCCACCGTCAGGACCTCGAATCCCACGAAATCCAATCAGATACGAATAGCAACACAGCAAGAAAAGCACTCCAATATCGACAAAGGAGAAAAAGACGAAGAAAAAAGGGATATGATAATAATAATAATAATAATAATAATAATAATATTTATTGACTGCGATTAGGTTTTCCCCCGGTGGCAGTGGTTTTTTTTACATGTGAACAGAAACATGAAGTCGGTTCCTACTGAATTTAAGTCGGGAGGGCTACATGAGAATCATGATGATGATTATGATAATAATGTGGTGGTGGTCGTCGTTTTGGTCGACCCACAGTATATACAGAATGGGTTTGTTCACGCAGTGGAAACTAACAGACCAGTGGGTCTATGACGACAGAAATATGATGACTGTTGCTCATGATGATGATGATCATCATCATCATCATCACCACCACCACCACGAATAGCTGATGTAAGGATCCGCCATGTCTGTGCACAGCTTACTGCCATCATCCGCGCGTTAGCACGTCAGTACGGCTACGTTTAATGCTCATACAGCAAATAGCTCATCAGATGTGTCAGGAGATGTCAAAATAATTTATATTCTCTTATTCGTAAGAACAGCAGTTATTTCTCCTTCATCAAACTTGCTTTGTCACCACATCGACCTATGCCGTTTGTTTGTTTGTTTGTCTGTCTGTTAAACTGCTGCACAGTTCTTCATTGTTATATTTCGTCTCATTAGATTCGTTACGTCCTGCTTGCACGTGTAGAACTGGACACACAGGAAACAGACCACTCAGCACTGGACCCAACACCAGCCAAGGAAACAATAACAACTTAAAAGCACACACAAGAATAACGAAACGCCTCATTACGTCCACACATCGGTATCGACACGTACACAAAGTGCCCTACTACAACACCGTGCTCCGAAATCACTTGTGAAACTGATGAGAAATCTCACAAAATTTGAAACTTATTGTTAAAAGTTAACCACCTGGACTCGCAACCGTACTTGATTGTGTCTCACGGCAATGTCAATTTTAATTCCAGACTATCCAATATTTTCCAATGATTTCATCCTTCATAAAGACATAAACTTATACTCACCTAATCTTACAATTAATGCACTGCAATATTAAAGTCTGTACAAGCTACGCCTGACCATGGCACATTGTGCCGAAACATGTACCAATTTAAGTGTAATGTTAAACAAGAATACGCACAATCAAATGTTGTATTTGAAGGAAACCCTTTGCCTTCAAAACGGTCAATGCACTACGAAATCCAAACACAAATTTAAAAAAAGAAGATAAAAATTGAGCAACTCTGATAACATGCCTTAAAACTGCACTTAGCACCCTTATCTTAATTTATATTTGCCTGCCTAAAACAGAGTTCGTAGTCTTCGACGTGGAGATACTCAGTGTAACGACATTTTGATTGCAATGGTACCAGCGTCTGTAACATGGCAATGAGGTTTTTTCCCTATTAACCTTGGACTTGTAACATCGTTTTTAACATTCGCTGTACGACTGACATCAGTAGAACAAAAACTTGGTTCAACTGGAGCACCCGACCTCTCTGACAGGGAAGTGAAAAATGTACCTCGCGGTACCATATGGTGCAGATGTTCCTGCGAGCCACAGACTGTACCCTGTATAATACTGTACAGTGAACACTGGTTCAATATGCAGCCCCAAGGTTCTCGGTCCTCAGTACGCCGACTGCAAAAATAAACCACTTAGCATACATTAAAACACGCCCATACAGGAATCCCAAAAGACCAGAACGTAAAGTTTATTAGCTGAACACCTCCAGTCACTGATAAAAACTAATGTATAGCACAAACAACCATATGACTGAATCAAAATATAAACTTAGTAAACAAATCTTTCAAAAAAGCGTACCAAATTTCACGCAATGTGGAATGACTGCAATCAATTAAAAATCAGATCCGTATTCACCAATACTGCACTTAAGTTACAAGCCGATTAAATTCCGGGAAATGCTCGCTGTCATTCGGTTCAGAATGTTTAGCGTTCCCGTCTCCCGCGGAAAACCCCACGGTCTAAAATACGAGTAATTTCACCTGTTGGCTTGTACGGGTGTCGAACTTGGTCTCTCAACATAAGGGATGACACAGGCTGTCGAGCGTTTGATAAAAATGTGCTGAGAATCCTGGCTTAAGATTAAAGACACATCAGAGGGAAACTACTTAATGGCGAGCTTTACAAATTTTACTCATTATACCAAATATGATTACCTTACAGAATTGATGATGATGATGATGATGATGATGAGCTATTGGCTCATGCAGCACTCGTATGAGGCATACACTGTATGATTAAAAAGAATTACATTCAAATCACATTCCGTGTTACATAGACTGAACTATAAATGGAAAACAAATCCTCACAACCTGGACATACAAAACTCTCTCATGCATAAGAAAACTTCACCTTCCTGTGATGCCCCGATCGCCATCGAGGCTCAGGCTCACATCCGAAGTACAACTTACAGAGTGTTACACTTAAAACCGGCCCGCTTGCAAGTTGAAATCAAGCGAGTTGGCCGATTTGAAGTGGAACACTCTATATAACAGTATGTTAAGACCATCGAAGCGCACGCTTTCTACGCTGTTTTACAATACATTAGGCACAGAAAGTTTAACTGCCTAACAACGGGCATGGCTCTGTCTCACGACAATGTTCACAAATCAGCCGACTTGCTGGACATCGCTACGGCAGGCAAATCACACGACCATACTCCTAGTGTAGGCAGATTGTGATCTGAGTTGCTTCGCGAAATGGCCACCGCAAGCATGTACACCCCTGTCAGCAAATTAAGGCAGTAATTCTCGTCTCTCGTACGTGCAGGGCACATATGCGTGGGGTTTCGCGTTTGTCTTTTCCTTTAAGGTTTTCCAACCATACTTTAACATGAATAACACGATTTCCCCATGTGCTACACATCCCCTCCCCGCCCCCCATTTTACCCTCTTCGAGTCAGTCACCCTGAAAATCATTGGGCCCTTTGATAATAAACACGCAAGTAATTTGACACGTAATACGGCTGAACAACTCCACCGATACGAGTCTAATACTCGAGAACTTGTTTCATGAAACTTCAGACCTAAATGTGCCTAAAAGCACTTAACATCCCGCTGGCTAAAGGAAATTCCACTGTTTTCCATCGACTCAGAAGTGAAACCAAAATTTTGGTAACGTTATTGCTTAATAAAAATAAACAGAAGTGGATTTTTGACACCAGCCGCCTCTAAGTTACGCACTGAACTGGTAAACAGTTAGATCTACACGTGGCCAACAGACAGGCTCAAGCCACTCAGTACGTGACTTAGCATCAAAACCACCCTACCTCCACCTCCTGTGCTGACTGCTTGAAGCAGCACATAGCAAACGAACACACCTGTAAGAAAACTACTGTACGGTGTCTCCCATATTCATGAGCAGTAAACAGCCATTACGCAGGTAAAATATTGCCTACGTACCCTTACGATTCAAGACTGCAGAAAAGCGTCTCACACACACAAACGCTCACGCGCGCAAATAAGTAAATAAAACATATTTTGAAAATAAGCTCGTGTCACAAATACATGAAGCTAAATGTAAAGTTGTCCTAGTCCACGCCACGAAAACACAAGGGCGGCAGAGGTATAGCTCCACTCATTCCTAACCTCGGCACTAGAAGAACATGAGTACCCAGACGAACATGGGTGAAACTGGTTTATTCATAACATTTTACACGTTTTGCATTAGACACTTCCGCATTTAACGCGGAGTTTTTTTATTAATTACCTACATACCGCATGTATTTGTGATCCAAATAACCAGTCACTTAATCATTCTAATATACATTATGTTACTTGCGTCTTAACTCGTATCTATCTATCTATCTATCTATCTATCTATCTATCTATCTATCTATCCATCCATCCATCTATCCATCTATCTAACTATCTATCTACCTATCTCTACCTACCCACATACCCACCCATCTCTCCATCCATCCATCCATCGAGCCATCCAACTATCCACCTACCTACATACATACCTATCCATCCAGTCAGCCATAACCCACATCAACACCACCCTCCAAAAGACAACGAAATCGCCGTAATATGGCAACTACCCCGACACGTGTACAAAGCAGGTGAGTCGAGTGACGTAATTGCCGTCCCCTGTTGCAGAGACAAGTTTCCATTCCGACCGGCAGACAAGTGGGGTAACTCTCTTCCATGGACTGTGTGTGACTGCTAACATCAGGTTTTCTGAAGTACACATTTCTGACATTAGTTCTTCCTATATTAGCAACTAAATAATTATTCTACCGCTTCCTATTACAATATTTCTCCATCACCTTCCTCAGATCTTTGTAATAGTTTATTTGTTTGGCCTTTTCACTAACACACACACACACACACATATATATATATATATATACAGGGTGTTTCACGACTTTAGGGCATAACTACAGGAGGTGATTTCCTAGGTCTTTGTGATCAAAAAAGTTCATATAAACATGTGTCCGATTTTGGACGGTTACG
>Ga0131853_10027254_pt1 | contig 10263 bp, 7 predicted proteins | sample TergutLab28metaG_FD_92764 | JGI IMG/M metagenome (GOLD analysis project Ga0131853, IMG submission 92764) | Labiotermes labralis P1 segment gut microbial communities from Petit-Saut dam, French Guiana - Lab288 P1 (version 2) (version 2) | ecosystem: Host-associated > Arthropoda: Insects >... | reverse complement strand
TCTCAGTACGTGTGCGTCATTTAAACAGAACGACTCGACAGTCACTTCATTGCCGTCCTCCCGCAGCCTGTAGAAGACACCGACTGTACAACACGTTTAATTTAGACGGAAGCTCTAATTCCTTATCAATTAAAACTCAAAATCTTCCTTTTAATTGGAAAATCTATCGGTAAAAAGTACTAAAATCGGGGGGGGGGGGGAAACATGATTATTCATGTCCACAGCAATACCGAAAACCTATTAACTTCTGGGCTGAGAGGACGCAGTTGGTTGAGGCACTGCGCTTCAAGCCGGAAGGTCGCGGGTTCGATTTCCGACGATGCTATTGGAATTTTTTCGTTGACATAATCCTTCCGACCGCAATAAGGCCCTGGGGTTGACTCAGCCTCTAACAGAAATGAGTACCAGGAATATTTCCTGGGGAGTAAAAGCGACAGCGGCGTAGGGTTGACAAACTTACCGCCTTCATGTGTCGATTGAATTGAAAACTGGGAACCCTCTGGGCCTGGCCAGGCCTTTAATGGGACGCTTCTTGCTGACAGCGTGTTTTAATTCTTCGGTTTTCGGCAATGCATGATTTAAAAAAAAACTGAATTCATCTCGCTAATTAATGAGTAACTGAATGACTGATTGACTTGCAGAATTACCGAAAGAACCGACACTCACTAGCCGGTGTAAATCCATGATGAACGGAATGACTACGTCAAAATCATATTAACGGTTGGGACTGGTCGAAACAAACAAACAAACAAATAAATAAACGAAGGAAGGAAAAACGAAAAACAAGAAGAATACTTTAACTACTTAAATAAATTAACCAAAAAATTCAATGAATTATGAATTAATTAATTACCAATTTAGGTTAAGTCAATGGAATGATATCTGAACAGCACACCACCAGCACACCATATATATCATGCGTTATATATCATAAATCACATCACATATCCTGATACACGCTACAACGATATATGTATCTTGCAATACTGACAATTCAACTCAAATTATCAGGACACAGTTTTAATACTGTTCACCCATATTCGCATTGTCCTTTTGTAACAGGTCTCCACCGTCACAGGTTATGCAAGGACTCATTGTTATAACTGCTGAACTGTCTTCTGCTGCTGGGACCGTTTGTTTGCATGTTGCTGCAATTCCGCACAGCAATGGTCAGAGTTAAGTTTCGTGAAATTAAAGGCAAAGATGGGGTCCTGCAAGACACAAGGGACGGTGTTTGTTGTAACAATGTCCTTCATAGGTAAGGAGTTAGCCTACTAATATTGTAATATTCAGGACAAATGTGACGCACTCTTGGTGGATTCATGCTGTGCTTATTTCATGCCTAGATGACGATATGCCAAGGGCACAAAACTGCAGTAACTTACATTACGCGAGAACAGAAACAGTTGTTCCTATTTGTGTGATGTTTTCTTGTTCACTTACTGCACAGTTTTGTGCAATGTGGTGACGTCACCGAGGGCCACTCACTTCGTATAAACCAAGTTTATAAAGGCTTTTAATATTAGCAACAGCAGAGTGCGCTACCCTTGTAACGCGTACAGAGGGCAAAAACGTAAAATTAATGATTCAAAATATCAGAGAATTATTTAAAATTCGTAAGAAACAGTGGCACAGGCATAACAGATTACACGGTGGCACATATCGGGACAGGACAATACCAACATTTATCAAGTATTTTATAATGACTATTACAGCAGTAATCAGTTGGGCCGATCCTGTGAACAATGAAGTATGACAGAGTCGAGGACGAAAGGAACATTCTAAATAAAATAAAATGAAGGCTAACTGCGTTGGTCACACCTTGTATAGGAACTGCCTTCTGGAACACGTTAGTGAAGGAAAAATAGAAGGAAGCATAGAAATGATGCGAAGACGAGGAAGAAGACGTAAGAAGCTACAGGCTCATCTTCAGGAAAGGAGAAGGTACTGGAAACTAAAAGCGGAAGTACTGACCACACTCTCTGGGGAACTGGCTTTGGAAGGTTAGGTTACGGTCCTCTCATAAGACAGACTGGGTGGTGATGATGATTACTGTAGATACAATCGCATCAAACGAAATGGCTTTAAATATAATGCCTTGGAGGGGAAAACAGAGCTAAGCAGCTAGGGAAACAGAGTAAAGTATAGGACAATATAAAGGGACAGTAGAGGAAATATATAGATGGATGTAGAGAATACAGACAGAAATACTGGAAAATGTACAGGGAAATACAGGAAATTCATAGGGATGTGCGCAAAAATATACCATAGGAAGGTAAAGGAAAATACATAGGGAAGTGTAGAAAAATACACAGGGAAGCGAAGGGAAGGGAAGCAAAAGGAAGTATCAGAATACAGAGGTAAGCGCAGATAAACTTACAGAGAAGTGTATGTAGGGAAATACGTATGAGATATAGAAAAATACACAGGAAGGCACAAAGAAGTCATAATCACGTAGTCTGTCTTACGACAGCTCATTTCCAAAGCCAATTCTCCCCCAGAGTGTGATCTAGTGCTTCCTCTTTCAGTTTCTAGCATCTCGTTTCCTTAAGGTCATCAACTAGCTGCTTACGTTTTCTTCCTCGTCTTCCCATCACTTCTTTCATTCAGGAACGTATTTCGGAAGGCAGTTAGTGACCAATCCAGTTAACCTTCATTCTTTCAATGTAGGCATGACGTTCCTTTCATCCTTGACTCTCTGTAACACTTCTTCTTTTCTCACACGATCGGTCCAACTGATCTTCTCCATCCTTCTCTACCACCACATTTCAAAACTTTCCGAAGTGTCCAAGTTCCAGCACCACACAAAGTTATGCCCCACATGTAGCTTTTCACTAATTTCTTCCTTAAATGTCAGCTCAATTTGCTGGTGAAAAGAGCTTCTTGTTGAATGCTGTTCTTGCCATGGCAATCTTGGCCTTAATTTGACGTGTGCATCTTGCATTATACGTTAGGAGGCTACCAAAATAGTTGAAATATTCCACATTCTATAGTTGTTTTTGAACCTCCATATTTTGTACTGGAGATGGTTGCCATGAGAGAGAGAGGGAAGCGTTCGGAAACAGGAGTAAACAGGACAACACAGGTACAAAGACGTGTGATTGTGGAAACATTCACATGGCAGTGTAGAGCGGTATATGGGGCCAGAATTTAGACCAATTCCTTTTCGGATTGTACCAACATTCCAGCAAGAGAGCCAACATCAGCACAAAGTGAGGAGAAGAAAAGGAGCGCCTGTGTACTGGAAGCTAATTAGCTTACCCCGCCCGCCCGCCCGCCCGCCCGCCCGCCCGTCCGTCCGTGAGTTTCAATACCTTTAATTGGATCCTGGCAAGTACAACATTGATCCTCTCTCCCTCTCACAGTTTCCACATCCTCCCGCGCCAACTGACTCTTAAAACCCTGCAGCTTAACCTCCCTCCCTCTTCAACACCCGCATCACCCTGCTATTATATAATAAATTTCCGTCCAAGTTCTAACACACACACGCACACGCGCGTGCGCACACACACACACACATATGAACAAACACAAGCACACAAAAAATAATAATTTCCTTAATCATAGTTCCCTATAAAATATAATTTGATTATTAAAAATTTAAACTCTTGAATACAGCCATGTTAATTAAATTGAGCCTATAGAAAAGAAAAGCTAATGAAATGTCAGGCAGGGGCTTGGGAGAGTGTGATTAATTGCGAGAATTCGCGGAACAGCCACTGAGAGGAAATGAGAGAGACGGAGAAGGTAATTGTCTTTCAGAGGGACAGAGACAGAGCTAGTCCGTGGGGAGTGGGAGGCGGCGCGTGCGATGAAGAAGCGAGGAACGAAGACAGACAGAGGATTAACCAGACGGAGGGAGAAAGAAAACAGTGGATGAGAAAACACAAGAAAGAGCGAGCGAAACTGCTAGAGAGTGAGATGAAATAAAGTTTTGGTGTGACTTAGGCCACTTCGGACTTTGTTTAACAACGAGTATAAACTGTGGAACGCGCGCCGCACTTTGCAAGAGCCACGAAACGTGGGCCAACAGACTGAAGAGCTAAGTTTAATAAAGACAGGCAAAGTTCTTCCTGTCCACGCCATGATGGTTTGGGTGGGGGGGGGAGATAGAAGCGTAGCTCCACTGATTCTTAACCTCGGCTATACACGGAGGTAATTGGTTAACGTAACACCCCTGCCATTTTTTCCCAGGGAAAGAACCCCAGAGCCGGGCTGGAAGTTTCGGAAAAGAGATAATCTCTTGCCCTTACCCGCATTCGAACCCCGGATCGTAGAACTCATAGTTCAGTCGCTATTCTTACTACGTTACTTCGGCTCGGTTATGTTTAGTTTTTTATTCCACCCATGTTATGACAGCCCCTGGAGGGTCAGGGCCTCCTCAAAGTTTCAGGATCACACAGACACACCACACTCGGTAGGACTCCTCTGGACGAGTGATCAGCCCGACGCAGAGACCTGTACTTCACAACACACAACACTTACAACAGACAAACATCCATGTCAAAGGCGGGACTCGAACTTGCAATCCCAGACAGCGAGTGGTCGCAGACCCACACCTCAGACCGCGCGGCCACTGGAATCGGCCCATTAGGTTTAAAACGAAAACAATAGTCGTACTTATCTAGCCTTCGAAATAGAATTATATATGTATGACATGAATACCATCGGGTTTCCCGAGGTCTCCGGGGCTGGTGGGCGGGTTCAACCAGCCATTTTGCTTACCAATTGACGTTCATGGCTTTTAAGAATGTTTAGAGTCAGACTGGAGTTACAGATCTGTACAGTGAGCCACAGATTCAATTACATTTGGTGTAACACCATTTGTCATTACTCTTGCGCTGCTTAAATTTCCGTAGGCGCTGCTTCAGAAAAATTCTGGGGTGGGGGTGTAGACGCCTGCCTTCCCACCTACGCCGGCCCCTATTTAGATGAAGAAGCTTTGAAGTGGATAGAATTATCCGCACACAAGTTCAGCAGGTGGGCCCAACACTCAGTTTTTTTTATCTCCATTGCCTGTCACAGGAGACGTGAGATTCGCAACCGTCATGCTGTTTGACCACTTATAAGTGGCGCGGAAGATACAGCTGTCTTATGCGTGTCGTAAAGCCATATGGGGAAAAGGAGGTACTGCTCCATGAATTTTTAACCTCGCCACAAAATAGAAGTGGTCAAATTCACGTTAGGGTCACTTTACCACCTGAGAAAAGAATCTCCGGTACGCACTGTGTAGGAGGATGACTGAGCACCACAGCCGTTCTGGATGCTTGGCAGAAGAGAAAAATGCCTGCTACCGAGACTGTTTAACGATTCCTCGGTTGATATCTCCGTTTATCTGGGAAGTCATGCAGCAGCGCATGTTGGCAGTTGGCTATCGGCGTTCTGGGGCGATCTGTGGGTCCAATCTACAAGGGTCCAGCAGGATCCTGACGACGACACCGAAACTGACTACCAATCGACCCACCGTAGCATCCCAAAAGAACGAAGGTTACATTTACATGGCAACGGAACGCCGAAAACACGATTCCACGGTTGTTTAGCCCTTAGTCTACTCACTTTGCAGTATCCATCGGTGGTCAGAACAAAAATTTCAATTTACTGTTTTTAATTTTCTACCACTTGTCCAGCAATATCCAGCAGATATCTCTTAAACAAGAGCCAGAAATCACATGGCAGTAATATTCCTCTGAACCTAACTAGAAGCCAGTAAAACATATCCGCAACTGACATCTCTGAAGTAACATGAAAAGAGCCATCCAAGCAATGTATGATATGCAAAGAAACACCTGGTAGACAGTAAGACGTTCTCTTTAATTTTTAAGGTCACCGTCCTGTAAATTAAACCACTATGACTAACTGAGGAGAGGGGGGTGTATAGGGTCTTGGTGGGGAAAGCGGAGGGAAAAAGACCACTGGGGAGACCTAGGCGTAGATGGGTTGATAATATTAGGATGGATCTCCAGGAGATGGGATGTGGATATATGGACTGGATTGGGCTGGACCAGAATAGAGACAGGTGGCGGACGCTTGTGAGTGCGGTAATGAACCTTCGGGTTCCGTGAAATGCGGGGAATTTCTTGATTAGCTGCAAACCAGTTAGCTGCTCAACAAGGACTCTGCACCATGGAGTAAGTATGACAAATCTAGAAGCGGCAACATTGCAAGCTGTTCCAATGCTTGTAAACGACAATGAAAATATCCAGAATGGGAATGTGAATCGCTGCTGTGACAATGAGTTCAGCATATCCTTTTCAGCAGAGCGCCTTTCGCCTGTCTAGGTCTTGAGGCAGATTATACACAAGAGTGGACTGCGATAGCGCCGTCGGAATAGCGACTCGCTACGGGCCGGACGGTCCGGGGACCGAATCCCGGTGGCAGCGAGATTTCCCGCAGTCGTCCAGACCAGCCCTAGGGCCCACCCAGGCTCCTGACCATTGCGTACCAACTCTATCGGGGTAAAGCAGCCGGGGCGGCGTTGACCACCCACCCCCATCTAGCACCGAGGTTAAATGAAGAGTAGAGCTATATCACTACCTTCCGTCTGGGAGTTCGTGACCTGTTACAGGGCGAACTGCGCCTTTACGTTTGTGACACAGACCGACCGCACACACAAAGTAATGAACAGCTCATCAGACGAAACAATTGATATGCGTTTATGTCAGTTTTGGTTGTTGAACTTCTGTGATAGGAAATTAATTTGTGTCCGCGTTGCCTGTTTGTACTCAATGTTAGGTTTCTGCAACTGCATGCAACGGCAGAAGTCGGCTTATCTGAGGTTGCAAGTAAACTAAGTGAATGCAGTCTCACTCACCAAGATACAGCACACTAACTGAATCCAGCCTGACTCACCAAGATACAGCACACTAACTGAATCGAGTCTAAATCACCAAGATACAGAACACTAACTGAATCCAGTCTGGCTCACCAAGATAAAGTATACTAACTGAATCTAGTCTGACTCACCAAGATACAGCACACTAACCGAATCCAGTGTGGCTCACCAAGATAAAGTATACTAACTGAATCTAGTCGGACTAACCAAGATACAGCACACTAGCTTAATCGAGTCTGGATCACCAAGATAAAGCACACGAAATGAATCCAGTCTGACTCACCAATATAAAGCACGCTGAATCCAGTCTGTTCACCAACATAACACTCTGCTCGTCACGACACGTGCAGTGTGGCACAGCTCTACAAGGAGCAGCATCTCTGTTCATCAGACTGGACCTACCCAGCTAACCCGTTTGGCTTCTGTTCGGTTAGTGTGCTGGCAGCATCATCATCAAATCTCAGTATTGTGTTCATACACGTGTACAATTTACAGGCCATCCCTTTTTTGTGAACAGTAACCCATCTATTCCAGTCACAATATCTGAGGCCGAAATGCAGTCGTGTTTTTTGCTTGAGGTAAGACAGTTATTTTCTGTAGTGTTCTGTCAGGTTACAGGAGCGCATAAATTTTACGTCTGGCTAGTTACAAATGAAACACCCAAAACAGGGCGACCAGATGAATGAAGGTCATACAATGGTACAAGATTTATGGTTTTTTTTTTTTACGGTATCTGTTTGCTCTCGACCATCGTCGTGGGTGTTAAGGGACTCTAACCATTGCTGATCAGGTCAACTGCCTTCTCCTGAGTAAGGAACTTTAGTTTTGCCTTTTCCAAAGTAGTGCCCTGGAAAGACTAAGTTTGTTCGTAATCAAACCACGAATGCTATGTATACGATTCCGCTTTGCGCGAGTGACCTGTCAATCGAATCAATTAACGACAGAATAATTTATGGGCGCATTTTTTGCCTCGTGACATTTTAAGCTGGTCTCTCACAATGCAAACAGCACTGTGTTGGTTATAAGGCGAGACGCGATCTCCTTCACCGCGCTGTTCATGCCTAATTTTCGTCTTGAAAATAAAACACACTTAGGAGCAGACCGCTGTGTTTTATGTACCTCTGTCCGTTTAACTTTGTAACCATTTGATAGTCTTACATGAAATTTGGTACAGATGCTAGGGCATAATTGAATTTCCTACTATCAGTAACAATAACATGGCAGCAACGTGCAATAGTAAGGTGTGGGCGAAAACAGCGACATGTATTTTGGGCCAAGAAAGATCCAGCTGTAGCAACTTACTTACTTACTTACACCATGGAGCAGAGTCCTTCTTGAGAAGCTAACAGGTTCTCAGCTAGTCAAGAAATTTCCCGCATTTTATGGAACCGAAAGTTCATTACCGCATTCACAAGAGCCCGACACCTGTCCCCATCCTAAGCCAGACCGATCCAGTCCATGCCCCCACATCCCACTTACTGAAGATACATTTTAATATCATACTCCCATCTATCAGTTGGTCTTCCAAGTGGTCTTTTTCCCTCGTTTCCCTACCAAAACCCTGTATGCACCTCCACTCTCCCCCACACGTGCCACAGCGCTCAGCCATCTCATTCTTCTCGATTTGATCACCCGAACAATACTTGGGGAATACAGATCATTAGGCTCCTCATTATGTATTTTTCTCCACTCTCCTGTTATCTCGTTCCTCTTAGGGCCAAATATTCTCCTCAGCACCTTATTCTCCACCGCCTTCAGCCTGTTCCCCCCTCAATGTAAGCGACCAAGTTTCACACCCATACAAAACAAGAGGCAAAATTGTAGTAACAGGATTTTAAAAAAAATCAGTTCTGAGAAGGTAACATTTTTGTAGCATATAACGGCACTCGTGCAAATTTTGTTCTAAATTTCAGTTTGAGATTCATAAATAATGAGCAACTGAGGCTAGGCAGGAAAATCTGATATGGAGAAAGATAATGAACATGCCTACACGACATACTCTCCGTAAGTCAACAAGTTCAAATATGGCGGCGATGCGAAAAATTATATATTCGACAAATTTAATGTAAGCCTGTACAAAATCTACTCTACTTAAATAAAATTCTTCACAAAAGTAATAATAATAATAAATACATGTTATACTCGCACCAGGATAGCATGATTTGAATTCTGTTCAGAACTGATTGTTTGAACTGCAAAGAGCAATGGAGCTGACTCTACTGGTGGGCCTGACGCCTTCTCAAAAGGCCAAAGGTACCAGCCCTGACGACAGAAGGGAATGAAGGCTTGGTGATATGACATTTTTCAGCCAGAAACAAAATATTCGTATGGCGAAACCTGTCCCAGTGCCAGATTTCTACCAAAATGGATAATACTGGGAAAAGGCGCGGTTCTTTGCAGTGAGATAAGCCGAAGACAAGCTGCTTGACAGCAGTACCTTTGCTGTCTCCACAAAACTATGCCACTGCTTCATAGACCCTTTCACGGTGTTAATACGATAGATGTATTGCGATCAACACTGGCCGCAATTAGGTACAGCCCTTGGGAGACCGACATTCATGTAAATTGCATATATCAATTCAGTTCCTTTTCATAGAAAATACTCCGTTTCCATCCCCCAAAAAACTGGTTAACGCAATGGAGGACAATAATTGCTGTTTACCGCAAAAATTGTACGAAATACACAAATACACTGCATTTGGACCACACAGTACCTAAAGATGGACATAGAAAGCTTCTCCTAAACACACAAAACAATTTAGCAATCGCATGGCGTTATATCTAAAAATACAGTCTAACCCTGTTATAACGACATCGGTTTATGTGACACCTCGCCTGTGCTGTGGTACAGTACCAAGCAATTCCTGGCTGATAACCGTAACATTACACTCCTCGTTAGAACAACACTCGCATGTAACAACACAAAATATTCAGTGCATTTCATGGCCTTATAACGGAGTTCTACTGTATTTTAATCTAATGTTAGAGTCACTGGTTCGACGTGAATGAGTGAGCGTGAAAACGGGTATGATGTTTACTGCGCGTACCATATTGGTCACAAAATCTAAACTAATGGATCACTTAAAGAGCATCATGCATAGACGGCAAGATCATACTAAAATTATTTAAAAGCTGAATGTGTACGGAAACATCTGTCTCAGAACAGGGTTCAGTGTGAGGACACATGTCTCAGAACAAGGTCAAGTGACCGGGGAATTTCCTTACTATCTGACGGGCCTTCAGCATCCAAATAAGGCCTCTTCGCCATATAGCTATAATAATAATAATAATAATAATAATAATAATAAGTACCAGTAATAATTGGAGCCACTGGAATAGTAACGAGAAGCTTAAAGAAAAATTTGGAAACTATACCAGGAAAACACTCGATAGATTCACTACAAAAGACAGCTATACTTGGAACATCACAC
>Ga0131853_10027252_pt1 | contig 10263 bp, 7 predicted proteins | sample TergutLab28metaG_FD_92764 | JGI IMG/M metagenome (GOLD analysis project Ga0131853, IMG submission 92764) | Labiotermes labralis P1 segment gut microbial communities from Petit-Saut dam, French Guiana - Lab288 P1 (version 2) (version 2) | ecosystem: Host-associated > Arthropoda: Insects >... | reverse complement strand
GCTTTCCAGGTCTGGTGTATCGGAGCGGGTGCACTGATGCATGAGTTGTGCCTGTTTGATGGGATGGGTGTGTGGTGCAGGTGTTATTAGGTGCACTAGGGGAAGTATGCCGGTGATGGGCAGTTTGGTATAGGGGGCCAATTTGCTCACGATGCACGGTCACAGAAACCTAAAGCTTGAAACTTTATCAATTACACTGATTATATCGCAGTGTACATAGGATGACTGTGAATGCTGAATATGGAAGGAAGACGTACTGTCTCTTCAGAGTGCCATCCTAGAACTTGAACACACAGGAAATAGAAAAAAACCTCATTCCCGACACCTGGTCTCCGGGTCGAAATTGTAAATGAGGACTTGCCAAATGCAAATATGGAATCCAAAACGCTATTTGCTTCTCCTGCTACTACTGTGGATGATAATGTTGATAACAATAACTAACTTACTTAAAGGGTATATCAAACAAATACCGACGAATACACATATATTAATAAAACGCTACTTTAGCAACACTGTATCATTCCGACATATCATGACGCCGCACAATGCACTACACGCTACTCACTAAGCTGAAATGTACATCTGGTAACTCATTTTGTTGAACTTACTGTCGAAATATATCTGTCCTACTCCCTGAAGATGGTCCGTTGACAGCCGAAACAGGTCGGAGTGACGTGTTAATAATATGTGTGTTCATTTGTCGGTGTTTGATATAACGATATTAGTGCACGGATATGAACAAGATAAAGCTTACCTAGAGGCTGTTTTAATACGCGTAGATTAGCAGCGACTAAAAACAGAACGACGTGAATAATGAAATGTCCAGTAATTCAAAGGTAATATGTATTTACCGTCACATACAACTTATTGTATTCATCAATGGCCAACAACGCTATATGTTTCGGTCCATACGACCACTTTCAGGCACAGACTGCAACGCGTAGCTTTGTTGAGCATTGTTGAGTACAATCAATTATTGTCTTAGACAGTAAATACAAATTACCATTGTTTTATTGTACGTTCAAAGGGATGAATTCCATAAGAAATGCGCAGTGTTTGCCTCTAGACACTGACGACAGACAGAACGACATGAATAACAAACTGCACAGTATTTAGCTGTAGAAACGTACGAAAAATACGAAGCAGGAGTGACTCGATCGTGACGTCATGCTCAGCTACTGACAATACGAAAGAATAAGGCAGCGTTTTGGAGAACTCGCGCCTTCGGAAATCTTCACATTTTGTGAGTTCTGATCCATGCTTCGAGAAGCACCCAAAGTAAATCTAATCCAGACAGTTGTACCCAGTCCAGCATCCTACGTAACAATGTTACTGCTATAGGGGAGACGGTAGGCCCAGTAGTCACAGGAGGAGACAAAGAACAAAGGCTAGCAACGTTGGCAGCAACGCAGAAAGTCAAACACAAAAGACATCATTTAGAGACAAAAGGGAAGAAGGGGAGAAAGTAGGGTAACGAGACAGAAAAGCCTAGGAAAGGACGAATAACAGACATAGCAGAAATGGAAAATAGAATCAGAGAATGGCGAAGAGACAGCGGTTGTTTCGCCGCCGGGCGGCCGGCCATACTCGGGGGCATCATGTCTGCAGTTTTGCCGTCTCGACGGTAACAATATCACTGGAATAAGTTGCTCGTCTTTTCCCTGTTCCTGAGACAGAAATCACCGGTTAGTCCATTCTCAATGCTTTTGCACTTGTGGGCCCAATCTTCGGTACTGTGTCGCAGTCTCAAAAGAAGCGTATAGACGGAGGTGTTCCTAATCACGGCACACAGGGATTTACACCTAAATGACACATATTCTCAGGATTTGATTTAATAACCCAAAAAATACGTTTGCCGAACAGAAGGCCTATACTACACATTATGAACTTCCTTCTTAAACAATTCAGTCTCATGTCACTTCTTCCTTGTTAGGCCTTCAGTAGTCTCTTTTCACACACATACAGATTTTGTTCTACTTCTAATGCGACAAATCAAGCTTCAGAAACATATAACACAATAGAATTACAGTGATACCTCGGCTAACGAAGATAATTCGTTCCGGAATCACATTCGTTAGCCGAAATCTTCGTTAGCCGAAACACACATACAGACGGAAAAGATAATCTCCTGGAATGGCCCGACCGTTCATGTTTGCAGCTTTATGTTAGCGCGCGCATCCACTAAAACATTCGTTAGCCGAGTCCGGAAAACAGCGAAAAAAAATTCGTTAGTCGAAAAATTCGTTAGCCGAGGTATCACTGTATGGTTTTGTAATTATAATTATAAGAAATAATAATATATAACAGTCTACATAACAAGAAAACCTAGAAACACCCTCGAACTTATACTGGAATCATTGGTTGACCCTACCAAGATTAAAAAAGAACTCAATATAAACCCTGACCACCAAAATACTCAACCCAACCAGAACAGAAAATGCTCACTACCCTACAATCAATCCCCAAAGGACCAAAAGAAAGCTCAAAAGTAGAATAAAAAGACATAATCCACATATAACCAGAAAACGACGAAGCACCGTACCAATGCATAGAAAACGAATGATCATCCAAATTAAATCTAACCATCTCATGCCCAATCCAGCTTCCCAAAAATACAAAAAGCAAAGAAATATCAAGTTATAAGGCAGAAAAACAACAGAAGGAGTTGGATAAACCAACCATATTAAAACACCACAAACGCCGCCGCCACCGCCGTCGCCGTCGCCGCCACCACCACCACCACCACCATCACCACCACCACCACCACCACCACCACCAAATTTGATATAATCAGCAAACCAACCCTACCCGACACCTTATTCAACTCGTCTCAACTATAGAATTCCGGACTGAATGACAACATAATAGATTTAATTTCTGTCCGATCAACATCCACTACAGACCAACGTACTGACTCCGCAAATTCTGCAGACCCGAAGACATTCTCCGTTCTGGCAGCCGGTAATCTCTGCTTTCATATGTTCTGCGGTCTGTGCCTGACAGCAAGTTCAGAGCTACGGTATATACGTAGTGTATGTGATATACACACACGTACTGCAGGGGTCATTTGGAAAATAAAGTTACAATTTTCGATTCGTAATTTACACGGGTTTCCAATGCCCGAAATGGGATTCATATCATAAAAACAATGATCAAAAATAAATTCGTCAGAACTTTTCTGCAGATTCACTATCAAGTTTAACTGAAATATGTTAAACTCGTTGATGGAACATCTGGATTGGCAGGACAACACTATACCACAAAGTTTCTTTTTCTTACAGGCCTACAATTCGCGTAATTTAACTACGTTTTCTTACAGGCCTACAATTCACGTAGTGTAACTACGTTTTCTTACAGGCCTACAATTCACGTAACTTAACTACGTTTTCTTACAGGCCTACAATTCGCGTAATTTAACTACGTTTTCTTACAGGCCTACAATTCACGTAACTTACAGGCCTACAATTCGCGTAATTTAACTACGTTTTCTTACAGGCCTACAATTCACGTAGTGTAACTACGTTTTCTTACAGGCCTACAATTCACTTAGTGTAACTACGTTTTCTTACAGGCCTACAATTCACGTAACTTAACTACATTTTCTTACAGGCCTACAATTCGCGTAATTTAACTACGTTTTCTTACAGGCCTACAATTCACGTAACTTAACTACGTTTTCTTACAGGCCTACAATTCACGTAATTTAACTAAGTTTTATTACAGGCCTACAATTCACGTAACTTACACCTTTAAAACTTGATGGTTAGGATAGGTAACAAACAACAGGTCTGACATTCAAATCCTCGCCAAGTGTGTTTGTGGGTTTCGTACGACCCTCACAATGAACACGCATTTTTTTCCCCCCAAAAATCAACCGATTGGTTTTTCTAATGGAAATATATTATATTTTCTGTTTTGTACGAACTGACTATATAATTTACATGAAAGTGGTCTTTGGGTGTTTAGTGCGTACGGAAGTTATATCCAGCGAATACTTCAGACCAACTGTTGGGGAAAAATTAGTTGGTCAGTTGACTACTCCAACACAGAACATCTATCGGACAAACTTGCTGCCAACAAATTAATCCAGTCGGATAATCTTCACATCTGATTTCCACACCGCACAGGCCTCCGAACTGACATAAATTCTTGGTTACAGCGTGTAACGTAGGGAAGTGAGGAAGGGGGATTGCAACCCAGGCTGGGGTAAATCTCAAGGGAGTTACTATTCCCGGGGATGCAAGGTCGGTCAGCCTTCTGTGGAGAGGGGGTTGAAAGGGAATCCAATCCGAGTTGAGGGCCAGCAACCCCGGATACTTGGCCTCCTTCGTCTGTTGCTGATCACGCTGCCCTTTCGCTGCTTGCATGCAGAAAAGGAACGCAGCATACGAAAGTGGTCAGAGGAAATTCGCATCAGATAAACTGATATTGGTAAAATCTGGAAGCCAGTGGCCAATGAAATGGGCAGTCCGTTCCTCGCCATCCATTTATCAGTAGTTATAATCAGATGGAGAAAAAAAGAACGAGGACTCCCGAGGGCAATGCATGTTCACCTTTCTACAATTAGATGCAGGACTGTAGTCTATTTTGGATTCGTACTTCTCCAAATTTTCAATCTACTACTTCCTTTTTCAATTTCCTGGTTCCTCTCTTTTTCTTAATGTCATCAAATAGCTGCACACGTCTTTTTCCTCGTCTTCCCGTTACTTCTATCCTTCCCTCTATCTTTCCTTCAATAACGTATTTTACGAGGCTTATTCAGAAAGTAAATACCGTTTCGTTGTAAAAAAATCGAGTAAGTTTTCGTATAAAATTTTATTGTTATCAGATTCTACATTCTTCAAACTATTTTTTCACATATTCGCCGTCATTATTGAGGCACTTATCGTAGCGGGTCACAAGTTTTTGTATACCCTCCTCATAGAATGCGGCCGCCTGCGATGTTAGCCACTTCTGCACTGCATCTTTCATGTCGTCGAAGTCGTCAAATCGCTTGCCGCCCAGGAACTTCTTTCGGTGTACGAAGAGGTGATAATCACTTGGCGACAAATCAGAGCTGTAGGGGGGTTGGTCCATTTGTTCCCACTTAAATGAGGTGATGAGGTCTTGAGTCTGAGCAGCAGAGTGCGGCAGAGCGTTATCGTGAAGCAAAATAATGGTGTCACTCAGCATTCCGCGTCTTTTGTTTTGAATTGCACGCCTCAGCTTCTTCAGCGTTTCACAATAAACAGCAGAGTTTATTGTTGCGCCTTGGGGCAAAAATTCTACCAAGAGAACACCTTCTCTGTCCCAGAATGCGGTGCACATGATATTCCTTGTTGAGAACGTCTGCTTGCACTTTTTCCTTTCCTGCGAGCAAGTATGTTTCCAGCGCAAGAACTGCTGTTTTGATTCAGGTGTGATATGGGACACCCATGTCTCGTCTCCTGTCACAGTATGGCTCAACATGCCGTCTCCTCCCTTGTGATAGCGCATCAGAAATGTCAAAGCACACGCAACACGCTGTTTTTTTTTGTGCTCCTCTGTGAGCATCTTGGGCACCCATCGTGCACACACTTTCCGATAACCCAAATAACTATTGACAATGTCATAGAGTAGAGTCCTTGAAATCTGAGGAAAGTGCAGTGACAGATCAGAAATTGTGAAACGTCTGTCGTCACGCACTCTTTCGTTGACCTTAACGCACCAAATCATCATTCACCAAAGATGGACGCCTACTTCCCGGCTCATCGTGCACGTTCTCTGGTCCTTCACTGAACATCCGAACCCATTTCCTAACTATGCCATCACTCATCGCATTGTCACCATACAATTGACAGATCTGGTGATGAATCTCACTTGGTAGCACGTCCTAGCGTTCATAAAACGAATTACAGACCTATTTCACAGTCGGTGGCACCTTCAATTGTCTTAAACATGTTTAACCCTTTAAACGCTGAGTTAAATCCTATCTGTCATTTGCTGGCTTTATTAGGAGCTCACCCTATACTCCACATTAGCAGGATAAGGGTTAACGCACAGGAACAAACATAAACATAACACGAATTTCACGAAATGGCGTTTGTGGCTTCTCAATTGATAGAGGAAGTCACTGCACATGCGCAAAGTGACAGTCTCGGGGATGCGCGAGATATATGCGCAGACGGTACTTACTGTCCGAATAACCTACGTAGAAGGCAGCTACTACACAAGATGTGACCAATTCAGTCAGCCCTTCTTCTTCTTACTGTAAGTAGGATATTCCTCTCCTCCTTGACCCTACTTCATTTCTCACACGATCGTTCCAGCCTATCCTCTCCATCCTACACCAGCACCACATTTCAAAACTTTCCAGGTATTTGTGATACACTTTTCGAAGTGTCCGATTTTCAGCATCTTTCAAAGCTATGAACCAAATGTTACAATCCTACTTTGACACGCATTAAAGGATTGGTCGGTGCGATTAAGTTCAACTCGAACTAGTCACATTAAGTTATTCCGTCTTTGTTCCTTTAGTCAGTGACGATAAATCTCATCCTGTTTTGGTACGCTCTATTTTATTAGCTACTGCAAGATATCTCAAATTCCGTACATCTTTATCCCCTTTTCTTAATTTCAATATATCGCAACATTCCGTGTGATATAAACCTCAAGGGTACACCGGTTCCCGTGGACCGATTATGATTATATTTGGCACCGTGTATAAGGAAGTCGTCTTCAATCTACTGCCTAATTTTAAAGCTACTACTTTCTTCCTTGGGAAGTTATGGCTGCCACAGACACAAGCATAGATACAGAAGCAGACACGGACACGGACAAAAACACAGACACATCTACTCACATAATCTTCCATTAGACACATACTTACTTACTTACTTACTCAATGGAACTGAGTCCTTCTTGAGTAGGTAATCGGCTTTCAGTTAGTCAAGAAATTCCCCGCATTTTACGGAACCCGAAAGTTCATTACCGCATTCACAAGTGCCGCCACCTGTCCCTAAACTGAGCCAGCTCGATCCGGTCCATGCCCCTATATCCCACTTCCTGAAGATCCATCTTAAAATTATCCACCCATCTATGCCTGAGTCTTCCAAGTAGTCTCTTTCCCTCAATTTTCTCACCAAAACCCTATATACACCTCTACACTCCCCCATACGTGATACATGCCCCGCCCACAACATTCTTATCGAATTGATCAGCCGAACAATAATGGGTAAGGAGTACAGATCTCCATTATACACATATGCCTACAAAATGTTTTGTGAGTTGGTTCAACTGCAATTTTCAGGACACTGTTTCTCAGTACACTGACATATTTTAATATTTTATTACGTCTGCAGAACTAAAGCAATTATGCACATGCCTATTGATAATCCGCATTGGTACAGAAAATGGACGAATATGTTAGTAGTTAGCATTGACCTGATATCACACAAGACTTTATTATTACCCTTGCAAGGCGGAGCAAGATATTTCCATTATTATTCTTTTAAGAATGTCAACATGGAAGCTGTAAGCAATTACAATGACGTTCTTACTTAGTTATACGATATATTTAGCAACCCACGTTTATTAATTATTTGACATTTAAAAAAGCAATCCCATTACAGGCCTAGACAGGCCCAGTGGGTTCCAGGAGGTTGAGGCTCCCAGATTTCAAGACAATCGGCACATGAAAGTGATAAGTTTGTCAGCCCCACACACCGGCCGCCTTTACCCCCCATGAACTATTCCTGGTACTCATTTCTGTTAGAGGCTAAGTCAACCCCAAGGCCATAGTGCGACCGAAAGGATTATGTCAATGAAAAATTGCAATGACACTATCGGGAATCGAACCCGCGACCTTCCGACTTGTAGCGCAGTGCCTCGACCAACTGTGTCACCGCGTGCACCACTTGACGTTTAAGAACAAAATATTCGGAGGTTTGGTTCTGATCCATGCCACGTAGAAATATTTAAATTTCCAGACATAGCACACGGTTATAATCTTCTAACAACTCCTTCCCACACAGCAAAAATCTTCTGGAGAATCTAATCAACACTCATCCACTCTACTTGCACTGTCTGACCCTGAACATGACGTCACTACGGATCTTTCGAAACGTCGGAAACTAATGGCCCAGCGACACAGCATCACATCCCACAAGCCTTTAGTCTTCAGGAGTATCCTCGCATAAAAGGCAAGGAAACTAAAGGTTCGTTACCATTTTTAAACCAGCCAGCTGGTCACAAATCGAGTCTCCACCCGACCCTATTTGTTTAAGCTTACATTTTAAAATTATCCTGCTATCCATGCATACGTCATCCAGACCGTCTCTTTTCTTCAGGTTTCGGTTCAGAATTTTATATACAGGTCTTTTTCTTTATTTAATGTTTGCCATACAATGATGTATCAGTCAAACACAACAAAACTGTATTACGTTAATTATTGTATTAGGACATGTTTCGATTCCTATAGAATAATCTTCAGGGCCTTCTAAGATACAAATCATTACTTAGCAATGTTGAAAATGCGCTGTGGGATCCCAAACGCTTACATTCTTTATATAACTGCAGAATTATTCGTGAATTTTAGGTTACCGAATTTACGGATCACTTTTTTAACAAGGCATCTTTTAAAAATAGGTGTTTGCACAACATTTTAGTAGCTTGGATCTAGTATTCTTATAGAGATTGATGGATTTAATTTGACTAGCTATAAATATATTAATACAATAATAAACATAATAAACGTTTTGTTGTGTTTGATACATCATTGTATATACAGGCCTATTTCTCCTGGTGGACGGAGGTCAGTACAAGAAAAATTGGGGACTAATGTGTAACAAGAAGGTGCACCAAAAGCATGTTACTAACTCTGCAAACGAGTGTCATGATTTGGAATTAAAACAGACTATAAAATGAAAAAAGGTCCCACAAGGGCACGGGTCGTACCACCCTGAGCTAAATATAGGTACAGCACGACAGCAAAGGCAGTTACAACGTGAAGTTTTAAATGGGACTAATTTAGCTTGTTTGTACGTTATTTCCCCATCTAGTTACTACCCAGCCATTAAATACGCCTCCCTTCCCCAGCGAACAGCACAAGCCCTATAAATACCCATTTCCTCAGTCGAAACCGCTAACTTTGCTCCAGTTATCGAGCTAAACGGTTTCGATATTTATCGGCTGAAATCGCGAATGAACAAACCGTCATTAGAACAAACCATCATTAGCTGGCGAATGGACCTTCGTGTTAATCTGGACCATTTTTTTGAGATTTATATCTTCAGTAAAGCCAAAGCTATAAAATTCCGAATTGTTGTTTCTTCCAGCGGCGCTGCAGACAGCTACCGAGTGTGTATACGTTTTCATTTGTATGTTAACTCCTTGCCACTTTGCACCGATCACCAAAGGAGACTGAGGTGTTCAAAGTTTCGGGGTAAAAATTCAGAAACAAGCTTTATTCCTCTACTTTGGTCTGTGTGTGTGTGTGTGTGTGTGTGGGGGGGGGGAGCTTACGAAATAATGTGCGTGTATATATATATACATACATATATGGGGACCGCGGTGGCACAGTGGTAAGGTGCTGTGCTACAAATCGGAAGGTCGTTGGTTCGATTCCAGATGGTATCATTGGAATTTTTCATTGACATAATCCTTCCGATCGCACTGTGGCCCTACGATCGACTCAGCCTCTAACAGAAAAGAGTACCAGGAGCATTTCCTGGGGGTAAAGGCGGCCGGTGCGTAAGGCTGACAACCTTACCACCATCCTGTGCTGTTGTCATGTAATCTGGGAACCTTAACTTCCTGGAACCCTCTGGGCCACTCCGTGGGCCGGGTAGCTCAGTCGGTATAGCGACTGACTACGGACTGGACGGTCCAGGATCGAAATCCGGTGGGGAAGAGATTTTCCGCCCTTCCAGACCGGCCCTGGGGCCCACCCAGCCTCCTATAAAATGGGTACCGGTTCTTTCCCGGGGGTGAAGTACGGCCGGGGCGTGGCGCTGACCACTCACCCCCTTCTAGTGCCGCGGTCATGGAAGAATAGAGCTATACCTCTACGCACCCTCTGGGCCACACCGGGCCTGTAACGGGATCACATTACATTACATATATATATAGGGTGTCCCAGGAGGAAAGGACCTAACTTCGGGAGAGTGTTCCTTAGGTCAAACCATACCGATATAACCCAAAACACCTATATCCAAAGTTCAATGGTTACGGAGATATCGGCCAGAGAATTTTGAAACTTTGACAGCTATTACTCACTTATTGATTACCAAATACATATTGAAACTG
>Ga0131853_10027251_pt1 | contig 10263 bp, 6 predicted proteins | sample TergutLab28metaG_FD_92764 | JGI IMG/M metagenome (GOLD analysis project Ga0131853, IMG submission 92764) | Labiotermes labralis P1 segment gut microbial communities from Petit-Saut dam, French Guiana - Lab288 P1 (version 2) (version 2) | ecosystem: Host-associated > Arthropoda: Insects >... | reverse complement strand
CATACATACATACATACATACATACATACATACATACATACATACATACGTGCATTACATATCCTACATGCACACATAAATACATATATACTTACGTACTTATACATTTCGAGATACGTGCATTACATATCCTACATACATACACACACACACACATACATACATACATATATACATACATACATGCACACACACACACATACACACACACACACACACATTGATGACGAGCAGAATTTTTATACCGTCATTATGTAAGAAGATTTACAGCAGGGGTCCACTGCCACCAGCTGACAAACTGCGATTCAGTTTGTGGTTCTCTATTTCTTCTACAATTTTGAAACAAGCGACTGCTGCAACGCCAATCATTACAGTGTGCAGACAGTTGTTTCGCTCTTCTATACGCGGACATAAACGAAACAAGACAACCCGAATGTGTATGGCCACACTAATTATTATATCGTTTGTTTCTTGTCAACGGTGACACTCGTATTAAATAAAAGAATCGGTGTGGCGCGCCTCAGGGCTACAAGCTCATCGGGACTTCCCACGTAGACGGCTGAAACCACAGTGAATGTCTAATCATATTTTGTGTCTAAATGGATCGAAACCGTCTAGTGGTACTTATGGCTCTGTTAAACATAATTGCGCAACTATCGAAAAAAAATCGTGGATTTACCATGCAGAACGATAATATTAAAAATTATCGTCTTGTGTAGGAAAGGGGGGGGGGCGGGGGTTGAAAGTGAAGTGAATATAAAAAAGAATATTTTCTCTGAGAATGTTTCTTCCGAAGCCCGCTGTGTCTTACTGAGTTTTCGTAAGGTAGGTGGTACTCTACCACGATTTTTATGAAATTTACTCCCTTTTTCTGCAGGTTAGAATAGCTTGGAAAATGGCGGTAGCATATTCCTTCTAAAATGTATACACATTTTCTTATGTTTGGCACCCTGCCGTGTTATCTATGTAAACAAATATTATTCATATACAATCACACACAACTATTTTAATAATAACCAACTCGTCATATTACCTCTAACAACAAGTTTAGACTTAGTGATCCTTAGTACAAATTGGTAAAATGTATAAATGTGAAAATTTTCAAATTCCATAATCACAAAATTCTTTCATTAATTATTGAATTATGACAATTTATTACAGTGACTCAGAATAATCATATTCACGTTACCGAATATTCATAAATGAACAACACACTGTTCCCGGAAAAAATCAACAATATGTTAAATTTAAAAATTATTTATTCCTTGCATTGCGAATTGAATTTCAAACATTATCAGCACCAACAATGACACTATTCTATATATTATGTATTTTGTTATTAATTTTTTTCTACATGTTTCGGCGTAATTGCCATCTTCATTGAGCTTACAGCAATCTTGTAAAAACATACAGCAATAGAATAATAATTTCCCTGTAAATCGCGACTACGCCGGAACATGTAGGAGCAAATTAGTAATAAAATACACAGTATATAGGGTAGTGCATTTGTTGGTACTGGTAAAGTTTCTAATTCAAGAAGCTACATTTTTTAAATAACGGTTATAAAGAATATACAAGTGATGTTTGAAAGATTTTAAAGAAAGGAAGAAAAATCTTTATTCAACGTAATAAATAAGTGAGTTATTAGGTCAATAAAAAGAACATAAATCTATACCGTACGTATATTTTAAGGAAATGAGATTTATTTCAAACCCTGATGCGTGATATTTTGTATTTCACATACTTACAGAACTTTTTACATTATTATATTTTACCAGATTAGCCTGGTATGCCTAATTAAGTGTAAATATTTTGCTAAAGGCAATTTAATAAGTTTTTTATTAATAAAGAATTCAGTTTGATTGCACTCCATATAATAAAAATTAATGTACGGCTAAAGGCAATAAATTTTCCTTTTTACATTGCTGGTACACACAGCCTGATGATGGCTAAATTACCTAGTCGAAATATGCAGCTGCTGTAATATAATGTGTGCACTGAGGCGTCGTATTTCTTTCATTATGAAATCTGATACAACTGATTAAAAATCTATCCTTGACTTCTAGACAATTTGGCTGATGATGGCCAAATACGACCGAAACACATTTGATGTTTGTAAACATTGTTGACTGTTTTATTGCTGTCAGTTTTAGTAATATGGTGTCAGCTCTCTGATGATGTCAGTTAAGTCGAAACACGTAGGAGCTAGATAAGAGTGAAATACATAAGAGCAGAACTGTGTGTTTGTTGGTACCGTAAGGATTTGTAAATCAGGAATGTTAAATTTTGGCCATTTTATTGGATTAGGCAGTTTCGGCAACCGCCCTTCACCAATGTGTATATATATATATATCGCTCTCGTGCAGTTGGACCTCATGGTGCTGCAGAAAGAATGAAATTGTACCCGAACAAGAAATTGCGAGAGATCTGCTGGGCAAATACCCTTCAAAATGAGAATAATTAGAAGAAAGCACAGCAGGGGAAAGCCGCTTCATGAATGAACAACAGCGAAATGTTTGTCCAGAGTTTCTCTCGCCTTCCCCGTGAGAAGGTACACGTAGCAAACCGTTCTTGTCTTGCTGAGGGCCTGATTCCGTGAGAAAACACAGAACAGAAGGTGGAGAAGCAAGTGTTTGCTTACACTGCGTGCAGCTTCTTAGAGGGACTGAAGCTGTGTTTGTACAAACATTCTTATGAAGGAGGTGACTGCTGATACAAAGAAACTCTGATAGTCCAAATGGGAAGTAGATTTACAACTATTCGTTCTGCAGTGTTTCCTTTTCTTGTCTGTTGGAACAACCGACTGTCAATACAAATAGCTTTTCGATGAAAGGAAGGCGATATTTTTCGACTGGGAAGTATGGTAGTAGTGGTGATTGTGACCATGATAATAATCATTATAATTATAATAATTTTCCTTTTACATTAGCTGGCAAAACCATAAGTACATAATTCGATCTAGTTCTCTTTAGTAGTATAAAATCAAACTATATAACAACAAAAACAAGACTGAATGAAATTAAACAACAATGCCATATGGAATAGGTGAAAATAGTAGCATTAGTACTTTCTGCAACTGGAGTGGTGCTGAAACCCCTTGCATGTGATTGAGAATTCTAAACCTGAAAGAAAGCAAATTCATTAACATCCTAAGTACAGCAGCACGTGCAACACACGACAATCTTCAGAAATATCTGCCTCAAGGAATACTTTTTGATAAGATTTCTAACTTACTCAGTTAAATCCATGTGTATTCTTAGATTAACCTGATTAATACACCAGGGATAAAATCTCTAACACGAATAACAGTTCCGAATCTTTGGAACTGTGTCGACTTGTTTTAAATTAACATTCTTATAATAAATCCAACTTGATGTATTTATTTCTCAAATTTATTTTCGGAATAAAACTCTACATGTTTCGGACAGTTCCTCTGTCCATCATCAGGAGTTTTTCACTGTACACACAGCAAACCTGTATGACATATACCTATTACTGTGTGTACAGTGAAAAACTCCTGATGATAGACAGAGGAACTGTCCGAAATACGTAGAGTTTTATTCCGAAAATAAATATGAGAAATTAGTGCAGCTAGTTGGTTTTATTATAAGAATTTATCACGAGGCACAGACACCTCAACATCAAATTTGTAAATAACAGAATGTTTCTCCGATGGGGTTTTAAATAAAGTAACTTTCCAAGGAAGAGGTGCGCGGTGGCGCAGTTGGTTGAGGCACTGCCCTACAAGTTGGAATATGGTGGGTTCGATTCCCAATGAGATCACTGCATTTTTCATTAACATAATCCTTCCAGCCGCACTATGGCCCTGGGGGTCGACTGTACCAGGAATATCTCATGGGGGGAGGGGTAAAGGTGGCCGGTTCATAGGGCTGGCAACCTTGCCACCTTCGTTTGCCGATTGTTTAGAAATCGTGGGAAGTTCAGCCTCCTCGAGCCCTAGGGGACAGAAGAAATTCAAGCGTGGTATATGTGTAATTTTCGGACACAAAAATTTCCATTGTAAAACACAAAACAGTTAATTTGTTTAGGAAATAATTAATATTGTAGTATGAGTGTTATACTAGGCATCAAAGCGTTGTGCAACCCTGTGCCCAGAATTTAGATTTCGTTATTTTTAAATAAGAGGTTTGGAATCAAACACCGATATGAGCCCCCCCCCCCCCAAAAACCAAATTCAAAGCTGTTACTAGATCAGTCAATTTGTACAGAAAGCTACGTCTGTTTAAAATCCCCGTCCCTCCTCCATCCCCCGATATAGAGCCACTCTCGCGTAACACCCATAAAAGTTTGTGATCATAAATTCTCTATTAGAGTGTATTTCGATTCACAGCCATAATCAATATGCCGCCACACACTTCTGTGAATGAAGTGGCTATATATCGGAATTTGATTGTGTCTGGTTGCCATAAGCGTGTAATAAAAACTCGCTGTGTGCTAAGTTTGTAATACGTAAAAATCAAAAGCAATTTGTAATTTTTTTGACCAAATAAACTGGCATTATACACAGATATGTTACTTGTAAAGGCAAACTTAAGACACTTAACACGACTGTTTACAAGAAACTTGGACCTTAAACCATGACGTCACAACATTTTTCCGTAAGGCGTATGCTCAGTAACATCCATCAGTCTTCATATTAAAGTTTAACCCTACCCATAATTTTACCGCTACATTGAATTGTCTTTTTCTAAATTTCACTAGATTCTGTTCCGTCTAACCACAAAAATCAGGTAATCGGTTGTTGCTATTTGTGTTTTCTGTCAAGGGATCAGTCGTTTTAAAATTGTCATATGTAGCATTTGGACTCAATTTACTCAAAATAGAGGGCAGTTAAACCAGATACATAAGAGGGAATTGTGATACTGTTATATCAACAGTATATTTACCGGGGTGCTGCTAAGTCTTTAGCCCTACCAGGAAGGAAACAAGCTCGGAAGCATGTTAGGAACGCGCGCGATTTCAACAACATCGAGACGCGAGCTGTCATCAATTTTTTTCCTGCAAGGCAAGGCGCCAAAGGAAATTCACGCTATTCTGACAGAAACATTAGCTTGTTTCCGTCCTGGTCGGGCTAAGGACTTATCAGCACCCCTGCAGTTGCCCTCAGTATCACTCTCGACACAAACTAAATTTACCTTAACTCATTAATCTATCCTTGAGTGTTGTGCCGCTTCTGCTTACTCTTATTATAATAATAATAATTTATACTAACTTCGAAAGTTCTGCAAGTTCCGGAAAGCTTCGCCATATCACTCCCATTTCAAGTCAAAGCCAATGCCTGAACGGTTTTGTGATATTCTTCTATTAGCAATTTAAAATAACAACACTTTGTATTGCCGCTGCTAGGAGCTTTGTAATTATTCTGCACACAGTCACTTTAGATGTTCCACACCATCAAACAAGTCTATCCAGCAGTGATTAACCTATGCACCAACCCCCTTTGCCCCATGGCCTGTGGTTCCAACAATATATTGGATGTCAAGTACAGAATTCGTGTTACGTATGCACAGGGACAAGAAACATGATCTACAGTAGCAATGGCCAGGAATATTTAATATAGCGTGATGCTAAATAAACACAGCATGTAACGGTGTGTGTGTGTGTGTTTGTGTGTGTGTGTGTGTGTGTGTGTGTGTGTGTGTGTGTGTGTGACCTGAACTAGCATTCTGAAAGTTGTTTCATAAACTTATTATCTTGAAATATATACATTTGTGGCGTTTTGGGGGCACGCGCTGGCACAATTTGTTTAGGTATAAGACAGAAGGTTACGAGTTCGATTTCTGATGGTGTCATTAGAATCTTTCACTGACATAATCCTTCCGGCCGCACTATGGTCCTGTGTTCGACTCAGCCTGTAACAGAAATGAGTACCAGGAATAATTCCTGGGAGGCAAAGGCGACCGGTGCGTTTGGCTGACAACTTTACCATCTTCATCTGACTATTTTCTTAAAATCTGGGAGCTTCCATTTCGTGGAACCATCTGGGCCTCTAATATACCTGTACAGAGTTTTCTCTAGCTTTTGTGCAGCCTTTGAGATCGGAAATTTATTTCTGTGTGTGTACACACTTTTGAAACAGTTGACCAAGTTTCAAGAAACGTAAACACGTGTATTATTCTGCTAAAATGCCCAATATACAAGCTAAGCAAGTTTAAATGAGACAAACAAGGAGGAAAGAAGGTCGCCACAGAACGTAGTTACCTGCAGTAAAAAGGATTCTTTTGACGGGTACCAACGCATTAAAGGTTTTTCGATAGAAAAAAACACGAAAAGAACACACGAAAAATAAAGGCAAAATCTGTCACTAATTTCATTTGCTTGTTTTTTGTTGGCAGAATTGGGTGTCTTAAACAGAAATAGTTAAAGAAAAACATTGTCTATTTAAGTTGAAAATACTTTACACGTCAACAAAAATAAAAAGAAATGTTGTAATTCCTACGTAGGTACAAGGAAACGTGAAATTTATTAGAATCAATATGGGCGTTAGTTGACTTTGTTGAAAAACAAACAGTATCCGTGCGAAGTACGTAATAAGTAAAGTCAGAACTAGGCTGGGTAGAATGATTCATCGGTAGCTGTAAGGTACTTGGAAAATCAACCCTGTACGGCAGGACAGGTAGTGTGAGAAGAGATTGGTTTAAATTTCAAGAAACCTATGTTCTACCCAGAAGATGTCTTTGTGAGTGGCAGTCATTTATCTGTGAACTGCCAGTAACTGTGCCAATTTAGATAATTAGTGAATAAGGAATGGAAATAAATGTGGAATGGTCGTAGACTTATGTCAGAAGTGATTACTTATCCATACATCTGATTACCAAACTGACTACTAACCGGTCTGAAGGCTCAGCAACATCGAATCATAATTTACACTGTCAAACCCAACCTCTATTGTAAACATAACCTGTTACCATAATTCTGATTACTGTTGTTTCCACTTAATCAGTCATCGTCCATATAATTTAATAGAATACAAACATTTAAAATTGGTGAAATGTAAAGTAATATGGGTCAATTTCCCGGAATAAAATCTAGTAAATCGACACAGTTTACCTTAATTAATAAAGGTTTGTTATCTTTTCACCGTGCATTCTGTAGTTTATTCAATTACACACACCAACACACGCACACACACACACACACACATATATATATATATTATTTAAGAAGTCTAAAATTTGCATTAAAACATTTAAAACGCTCCTACATGTTTCGATCTCACAATCATCCTCATGGAGCATATATTGTTCCTTGCTAAAGCTATAATTTAAAACATTCAGTGAATTACTTCGTTATATTAACTTCGGTGCTGTGGCAGCATGGCGTGTTTTTGTGTGTGAGTCGTACGCTGTTTAGAATGAGCCTGTTTATGGTTATGTGTCGTATGCTGTTTTTGTTTTTGTTGTTGTGTTTGACAGTGTACAAGCACTATTTGTCAATACGTACAAAACAGAGGAATGCCAAACTTTAAAAAATATTAAATTACTTTCAGGATCGGAATTGAAGTAAAGAATCTAGTTACAAACAAACTTCATGATTTAAAACAATATTTAATCTGTTTCGGACGTCAGTAAAAAAAGGTAAAGCACTTCCATTACAGGCCCGGAGGGGCCCAGAGGGTTCCAGGAAGTTAAGGCTCCTAGATTTCGTGACAACGGCACAGGATGGTGGTAGGTTGACAGCCTTACGCAAAAGCCGCCTTTACCCCCAGGAAATGCTCCTGGTACTCATTTCTGTTAGTGGCTGAGTCGACCCCAGAACCATAGTGCGATCGGAAGGAATTTATGTCAATGAAAAATCCACTGACACCAGCCGGGATCGAACCAGCGACCTTCCGATCTGTAGCACAGCGCCTTAACCACTGTTCCCACGTCAGTACCTAAAAGAAATTAACTTTTTTAGCTTCTTAAAGTTCACAGATTAATAGTATACAGGCCAATACAAATGCTGTAAAAACGGTGGAAAATTCTTGACTCAGATGTACTTGCTGGCTGACTGGCTGTCCTACAAATTGTGTTTGAATTCTTACACATTTTTAATCGATCAAAATTCGTATAAAGACTTCGCCCTACAACACAGAGCTTGACAGGTCCCCAGAGAAATTGAAAAATGGAAAGGAGTGAAAAGGAAAAGAATAAAAAATGAAGTGAGAAATGTCTGAAGATTCAAAACGAATGAAGATAAAAGGAGAGAAATAGTAACAGTGGTGTTGGAGCAGAATTTTCTATCCCTTGAATCAATCACCTTTCAATTTATTTTATTTCATTTCAATTCTTTTCTCTGAGATATTACGAGAAACTAATGTCAACAACTGACTTTTTGACATCTCCAAAGTCCTTCATGTCATGCCACTGTATACCCTCTTTACGAATTTATATTTTTTCAGAGGCACATCTGCACTTGAATGTCAGGTACAATCCTTACACAAGTAATTGGAGCAACATTGAAGGATTAAACATTACCGGGGATTTTGAACAGCTCATTCCATTCCAGGTACTGGCTAAAGATATCTTTCATTCAATATTCAACATGCATGGCTCTTTTCACCCAGTAATTGCCTTCTCGTCATGCATTCATAGAAACTTCTTGAAGGAACTAATTTTTCAAATTATCTCTATGGTTCCTTAATCTGTTTGTGATGAGGTTTTTTTTTTCTGCCTGCGAATGCTGACGTGGATTAGGCTGCCCTTATTCCCGGGGATAAAAAAGGGAGATAAATCCCCCGAGAGCAGAAATGATGGGTCTGCACTTCTTGTAGGCAGCACTGTGCTACACAGTAAAACAGTGTCATAAAAAATATCAGGATGAAGAAAACTTTTTTTCGTGAGTTAACGACCATAAGTACGGTATACTTCAAAATTAAATATTTGTTGATTGCCATAAGGTAGAATGTCAAATGTAGTTGTAGCTTATACGTTATGGTGTAGTATTGTATGCCTTTCTTGAATGTAACACCGTTTGGTTGGGCAGCTGTATACCAAACTACGTACATGCTTTTACATCCGGAAACATTATATATAATATATATCGTGGCGAGTTTGGATGAGTCACTGCACCACAAGCCAGAAGGTCGCGGGTTCGATTCCCGATGAGGTCACTTGAATTTTTATATTCATATCCACCCGGCCGCTCTGTGGCCCTCGAGTCGACTCAACCTGTAACGGAAATGAATAGCAGGAGTATCTCATGGGGAAGAAAGGCGGCCGGTGCCTAGGACTGATAATTTGGCCAACGTCATGTGAGGTTTTTCTAGAAATTCTGGGAGCTTCTACCTCGTACAGCCCTCAGAGGCCGACCATACTTCTGTAGGGATCGCTTTACCTCGTTTCCTTTTGAAGGTAGAGACGTTAGACTGAGCCGATTACACATACGAATACTCTGAGGAGTACTTTGAATTACACTGTGTGTCACTCCCGGTAAGGGTAAAGTACCTCCAGGGTTAGTACAAGTGGGCAATGCTGGTACCAATTTGTAGCTAAGTACAAGGAGACATAGCTTTGAAGGCGTAAAGAAAAGCAGTCTTCTGAAGACTAAGAAAAGTGACAGTACTTTTCTATCTAATTCTGGCCGATTTCCGGAAAGGGATTTGTTTTGGAGTATTTTCCTAGACCTCTCGCTTTTGTCCTTCTGGTGTCGGTAACTGGTAGCTGAAGGTGAATGTGCAGCGTTGGTGGAATGATACCGACAGGTGAATACCGAAGAGCACTGACAGAAACCGCTATCAGAGTTACTTCGCCCAACATAAATCTCACATGAAATTGCCGGCGATCGAAACGGGGACTCAGCAGAAACCGGCCTGCTACTAAGCTCCTTAACTATGGCACGACTTATTTGGAACACTAATCTTAGTCTACATTTTATATAGAAATTTAGTTCCTACCTTGAAGAGAACACGACACCAATTATAAAAACCAGTGAGTTTATGGCGCACAAGCAAATACACGTAAACACTGTGTGTTCTGAGAAACACATTAATATACTCTTCGGGAAAAATTAAAATTATTCCATTGTTAAACGTGATTGTACATATCCTAACCACTGTACTTTAAATTGTTGATAAGACGAAAACAACTAGAATAAAAGGCTAATAATAATAATAATAATAACACATCACACATAATTCGGAAAGTACTGCAATGTGAAGCTTGAAGCCTGAGCGGTGGGGATCACCGCTGGTTCAAGAGAAGTACCAGGAAGAAATGCCTGTGACAGGAGACATGCATATTGTATAATAATAATAATAAT
>Ga0131853_10027249_pt1 | contig 10264 bp, 14 predicted proteins | sample TergutLab28metaG_FD_92764 | JGI IMG/M metagenome (GOLD analysis project Ga0131853, IMG submission 92764) | Labiotermes labralis P1 segment gut microbial communities from Petit-Saut dam, French Guiana - Lab288 P1 (version 2) (version 2) | ecosystem: Host-associated > Arthropoda: Insects >... | reverse complement strand
TACTCGCTTACGTATGGCGCGCGGAACCTCCGCCGTCTCGTCCAGCGCGAGATCGAGGACCTGATCGCCACGGAGCTTGTGGATCACTATGAGCGCGGGATTAAGAAGTTCGGCCTGACGGTGAAAGATGAGAAAGTGGCGATTTTAGCGGTGTAAGTAAGGATAGTAATAAAATGCAAAAATATTCCATTTGGATTCCAAATGGAATATTTTTTTGTTGACACACAGATCGTCTCATGTTATACTAACTCCAATGAACATCCAAATGGATGGTAAAAGGATGGTTGATATGTCAAACGAAACGGAAAAATTAACAATTAATTTGGGAGTGGTAGAATTAGCACAGGTAGATGTTCTTGTGGAACAAGGACTGTATGCAAACAGGTCTGATTTAATTAGAACTGCCATCAGAAAGCAACTGGAAACACATAAGTCAGATATTGAACGTTCCCTTACCCCAATTGGAAGTAAAAAGAAATGGGAACGGATGGTGGGTATCGGGGGAGTTGAAAAAAGCGGGCTCGAAGAATGGGCCGATGGAAACCATGAAAAAATGAATATCAGCGCAATTGGGATGTTTATTGTCCCAAAAAATATTAGTGTAGAGCTTTTCGAAAAGGCGATTGCGCGAGTTATTGTGCGCGGCAAACTGATTGCGTCAGATGAAATTAAAGAGGCGATTAAGAAAATGAATGATTGATATTGGTTTAAAAGATAGGTGCATTCTTGCGCACATTTGCATGATAGTCTAGATATTTAACAGAGATAAACGAAAATCCCTAGCATGAGGACATTTCATACTAGGGATTTTGCTTCTCTATTTAAAGCCGTCGCTATATGCTTTTAAGCTTTGCTTGACATCTTCCGGCAGTTGATTATACTCCATGCCGGAAATTGCCCCCTCCAGCGCATAGAGGTGCACAAGGCACACGTAGGGGTCGCGTAGTTTGAGCCGAAGGAAGGCCTCTCTGCTTCCGACTTTCTGTAATTCCTCGGCTGTAGAGATATCGGCGGCCTTTAGTTTTTTCTCCAGCTCTTTTCCGATATTTTGCAAAGAAGTCAATGCAGTCAAGTTACTCACCCCCTATCCTGCAGCCCGCGCCGTGACTTCATGGTCAAGAAATGACCGGATATACGGCGCGCTTTCGGCGGTGACTAGAAACTCAAAGGCGTTATACCTGCATTTTTGATATCGCTCACCCCCGATGGTGACGTCATAACCGGCGCATTTTGGGCTGCAAGTGTTATGCACCAGCCGTTTGCAAATACCGGAATCCGCGATCGCTTGTACCATCTCTGGCGGCAAGGTCTGCAAGAAATCTTGATATGTGCTCGCGTGTTCACCATAAATGCGGACGAGTATGCCTGCTTTCCGAAACAGGAAATTCGCAAGGGCTTTTGGAGGTTTGCCATACTTATAAGAAGCCAACATGCCGCTCTTCTTTTCTTCATACGCCGCCTTGCAAGCATTGTCCATGAAATAGGTGTGCAGTTCTTGGATAAATGCCTTGTTAATCGGGTCTACGGTAGCCAAAAATTGATCAAAACTCAACTTCTCTTGCGCCATGGCTGATGGCCTCCTTCGCTTGGTTTTGATTTATCATATCATAAGAAACAGGACAACAGTATGTCCGGTTTGGAAATTATGCTAAAAATCGTGCCGACTGCCGCCGTTGCTGCCGCCGTTGCTGCCGCGTTGCTCTAACAGGCACACAATCGCCTCGACACACTCGAAGTCGGACAAGTCATCATTTGCAACGATGGCCTTTATCTGTTGCAGTGCTGTGTAGCATTGTGATTCTATGATCTCATTCGCATTGAGCTGCAAGCCGGGGAATGTGATATGTGCCTCTTCTTGTGAAAGTATCTTGCCTAATATCTCTTTGTATAATTCCATTTTTGATCACCTCAAAAATATTTTAGCCGTAAATTCTCTAAAAATAAATAGAGAATTTACGGCTAACGCATAGTGTTCTTGAAATGAGGTGACACGATGTATCAACGGATTAGAGATTTGCGTGAAGACAAAGGATTTACTCAGCAAAAGATAGCAGATTATTTGCACTGTAGCCAAAGAGTTTATAGCCATTATGAGCGCGGTGATGTGGATATTCCAACTAGCATTTTGATAAAGCTTGCAGCGTTCCACAATACCAGCGTTGACTATTTGCTCGGCCTGACAGATGACCCTACCCCTCGCCCGCACAAGCGTAACACGAACCTAAAATAAATCAAAATGAGATATGAAACGCTGAAATATAATCGAATCAGAGACCTTCGGAATGATAAGAAATACAGCCAAGCGCAGGTTGCCGAACACCTGAGTATTGCACAAAACACGCTCTCTCAATATGAACTGGGCGAACGCAACATTCCGAATGAGGTTTTGGTCAAGCTGGCACTCTTTTATGACACGAGTGTTGACTATTTGCTCGGCCTGACAGATGACCCTACCCCTCGCCCACGCAAGCGTACAAAATAGCAAAGAGTTCTGCCGCATTGACAGAACCTCATTTTCTTGCTATATTTATTAGGTGATAGCATAATATAAAGGAGTAACTGCCATCCGGCAATACTTGATGTTGCATAATCGGTAATGTAAGTAGGGCGCGGAAAAGATAGATAAAACATAATGGAACATGGGAATCAGAGCCGTTTAGATCGGCTTGTTCTTGTGTATAGATTTATGTTTTTTCTGTCATTCCGCTTACGTATAAGCGATTCGTTTGTAAAAAGCTGTGGGATGATACCCACAGCTTTTTTGTTATGCTATCACACTACTATAAAAAATTCTCTTGAAAGAGGTACTACGTGAAATCAACAGCAAAAAAATTACGAAATAAAAACTTTTCGCTACTGCTAGCAGGAAAGTTCATGTCTGTATTCGCAAACCAGGTACTTACCTTTGCTTTGCCGCTCTACCTATTATACACGACAGGGTCTCCCGCTTTATTTGGGTCTGTTTTGGGCGTGTCGTTTCTCCCGTTCATTATAGCTTCTCCCATTGCGGGCATTATGGCTGACCGATATAGAAAGCAAAGGATCATGTTTTGGCTGGATGTGGCTGTAACTGCTAGTATCGTACTCTACACGATCATCAGTGGCATATTCGCAACAGTCGTGCCGATTGTGGTCATAAAACTCTTGGCGCTCAACGCCATTCAAGGCATGTATACGCCCACATCACAAGCTTGTGTTCCATTTCTAGTGCCGGAAGATAAGCTGGTTCGCGCGAATTCCGTCCTTGAAACTGTGAACACCTTATCGAATATGGCAGCACCGCCGACAGCGGGTATTCTCCTCGCCAGATTCGGCTTATTTCCGATTCTAGTGGTCTGTGCGATATGCTTTGCAGTGACTGCGCTTATGGATTTGCTGATTTCTGTCCCATACAACAAACAACAGACGGGCGCGCGCGTCTCGCAGATCATAAAGGACGATATGAGGCAAGCATTTCGTTTTGTGAAGAGACGCCCTGTCTTGATCAAACTTGCCATCCTGATGTTCACACTCTCTGCGCTTATCCCCGGGGTCTTTAATGTCGGGGTTCCTGTGTTCATCGTCCAATATCTGGGGATGGACGCGGTATACCTCGGAACCGGCAGAGCCATTGCCTGGGGCGGGGGCATACTGGGCGGGATCATAGCGAGTTCCTTAGGAGAGAAGTTAAGGCTCAAGAGCGTCCCGCTCACTTCCGTATTGCTGGGGCTGTCGATCGTCCCGATCGGCTTTGCGGTTTGGATGGACATCTCATATTTTGCAGCTTTTGCGATTATAGTGGCGGCGGATTTCATCTCCGGCATGGCCTTGATCTTATGGTCAATTCCCATTTGGGCTTATATCCAGACGATCACACCGCCGGAGCTGATTGGGAAAGTACTGTCTCTCTTTTCAGGGCTCCCGATGATAGCGATGGGATTGGGGCTTCTGCTTTTCGGAATACTTTTTGAGCAATTCTACTTCGCACCTTGGCACATTGTTTTTGTAACAGCTTTGATCTGCTGTATCACTGTGCTGCTCCTGCGGAAACATTTTAGGGAGGTGCACATAGACAGTTCCGCTAGCCCAAAATAAACTTCAAGACCTTCTTCTCATCCGCGGCGGGATTGAGCGTAAACACCCGATCCGTAATCGCCTGTATGGCGTCCGCCGCAGGAATTTCATCCGCCCGATGGAACAGTTCCTCACCCCAGAATGCTTCTGTCGTGCAAAATGTTGCCGACGGCAAGCTGTGCGGCAGCCCCATCTGTGAGAGCCGCTGGTGCTCGCCGCACACGGTCAGATACAGTTTCATCTGTAGCTCTGTCAAAGCGCGGTCGAACTTTGACTTCTCCTCTCTTGAGAAACCCGCAAGCCGCTTGATCTCATGCACCGGTAGACGCTCGTGTGCAGAGACAGTGTCATAAATGCGCTTCGCTACTTGGCTGACGGAGCCGTCGAAATACGCGTCCTCGAAAGAAAAGCCCTCCCGCCGTGCCGCTAAGAAATAGGGGTACCATTTCTTTGTGATATAGCCGGCCTTGCGGAAGAAGACCTTGGCATACGCGATATCGCGCCGTTCGTCTAACACCCGCATGCGCCACATCCACGGGTCGGTGTCGGGGCTGCCGGTATGCCAACGGATGGGGCTATCTACGGGTTCTTCATTCCAGTCGAAGGGGATCAAGCCGAATATGCCTTCGTGATTCCCGCTGAACATAGAAAACCCGGCGTCTAATAATGCGGTGCAAAAATTTTCGTAGTTTTGAATCATGTAATCCGGTCCTTTCTGCATGTCATGCCTGTCCCTATTCTAGCATATGGAATCTTTTTCGGACACCCCCTGCATAGGATGAGCAGGGGGTGTCCTTTATGCAGCGTGGGAAAAAGTTACTCTATAACGCACTACTCCTCACCGGGGCGTCTATGTTTATGCGGGCGGTGGCGGTGAGTTTTCAGGTGTATCTCGCGGGCGTGATCGGCCCTGCGGGGATTGGGTTATTTCAGCTCATAGTCTCAGCACAACTGCTGGCTCTGACTGTCGCGATTTCCGGTATTCGCTTTGCCACCACACGCCTAGTGTCGGAAGAACTGGGGCTGGATCGCCCCGGGAACGTAAGGCGTGTGATGGTTCGCTGTATCGCGCATGCTGTGCTGTTTGGATCAGTCGCAGGGACGGCGTTGTTCTTTGGCGCAGAGTGGATTGGTACGGTTTGGATCGGAGACAGCCGCACGGTGCTCTCACTGCGGATTCTCTCGATTAGCTTGCCCTTCGTGGCCTGCACCGCGGCGCTGAGCGGGTATTTTGTCGCGGTGTCGCGCGTGATTAAATCCGCCTCGGTGCTGGTGGGGGAGCATGTGCTGCGGGTTGCCGCTGTGGTGACACTGCTCACACTTTATCCGCCGGATGGCTTGGAGATGGCTGCGGCACTCGTGGTGATCGGCGGTGTGGGGGCGGAGGTCTTGTCGGGGTCTGTATTGTTTGGCTTGTACTTGCACGACAAAAAACATGTGAAAAGGGAGCGGGCTAGCAGGGAGAGCAGCTCCTACGAGGGGAAAAGCCTAACACGTCGCCTGCTCGGTATCTCCATGCCCTTGGCGGCTAGTACCTATGCGCGTAGTGCGCTCAACACCTTGCAGCATATGCTTGTGCCGCGCGGGCTACGGCGGAGCGGGGCGGATGGAGACGAGGCACTCGCGAGCTATGGCATGGTACACGGCATGGCCTTGCCCATCATCCTCTTCCCCTCAGCCATGTTCTACGCCGTGGCGGAGCTGATGGTGCCGGAGCTCACCGCCGCGCAAGTAGCGGGAAACACGGAGCGGATCAGCTATCTCGTGTCGAAACTGCTGCGCATATCGCTCTATCTCTCCATCGGGTTGGCGGGTCTGTTTCTGGCCTATAGCCGAGAGCTCGGGCAGGTGATTTACCCCGCCACACCCGGCGTAGGGCCGTATATTCGGATTCTTGCACTTCTCATGCCCGTCATGTTCCTCGACGCCATCACGGACGGTATGCTCAAAGGCCTTGGTCAGCAGGTGTACTCTATGGGGGTCAATATCGCGGATTCGCTCATCAGCGTGTTGCTGGTTTGGATTTTGCTGCCCATCTTCGGCGTGGCGGGGTTTTTGTTTATGGTCTATTTCACAGAGGTATTTAATTTCCTGCTCAGCCTGCGGCGGATCGCGCAGATGACCACGATCCGGGTCGCACTCGCCGACCTGTTAAAACCCATCCTCTCCATTCTGGCGGCTGTACAGACTGTGCCCTTGGTGCTCAGGGCTTTGAGCCTTGCGCTCGCGCCGTCTGTGCTGAGCCTCCTGGCGCACTTCATTCTGACAGGAATCGTATATTTAGGGCTTTTATTTCTCCTTGGATCGATTACGCGGCAAGATCTTCGATGGGCACGCGGACTTGCCGGGCGCGCATATGAATAGTATTGCTTTCTATATGGCACTGTGGTATGGTAATGCGGTAGCACGGTAATAGGATAAAGTGCTATGCTTGTGTGCCAGAACGAAAAAGGGGAGAATTGGTATGAAGAAGTTAGTCGCGCTCTTGTTGGTACTCTTACTGTTGGTATCACTTACGGCATGTAGCAACGAGGTAGCAGAAGAAGTAACAGAAGAACCCGCCCCGGCGGGAAATGTCGTGCCCGCGGTTGAAATTACTGTGACCGAGCCGGCGGATGGCAGTTTAGATATCGCGACGGGTCTCGCGACGACTGTTGTGGAAGACGTCCCGGCGGCACCCTCTATTATGGTTGATGGAGCAGGGAGATGGCTCCTTGTTGTAGCGCCGATGGGGGAGTATGTCTTCGGTGCTGACACCAATATTACGCTCCGCATACCGGACGGCTGGGAGGCCGCAGAGCCGCCGACGATCGACGATTACGGCAACATTGTAGCTATGATCGTGCCGGAGACTTACGCACCTATTTGGCTGAATCCTGTGTTGCTCTCCGTCATCGTCATGATTGTGCTCTGTTTACTCAAGTTCAATATCATCCTGTCTGTGATCATCGCGGCAGTGTTCGCGGGGCTCATTTCGGGCATACCGCTCAACACCCTTATGCAGACATTCATCACCGGCATGGCAGGGATGAACAATATCGCACTTGCCTATGGATTACTCGGTGCGCTGGCCTATGCGCTCCAAGCGTCGGGGCTCGCGGCGAAGTTTGCCAATGTCCTGGAGCGGATCTTCGGCAAGACAGGGAAGCTGTTCCTGCTGGTTTTGGCTGTGATTGCGAGCTTCTCGCAAAATCTAATTCCGATCCATATTGCATTTGTTCCGATCTTGGTTCCGCCGCTACTCGCAATGATGAACAAGCTGAAGATCGACCGCCGCGCGGCGGCTTGTTCGATTGCCTTTGGCTTAAAAGCACCGTATATCTTGCTTCCATTCGGATTCGGACTGATTTTTCATAACATCTTGATCGACAATATTACAGACAGCGGCTTAGATGTCAGGGGCATGTCGATCTGGCCTTACATGATTCCATTGGCTGGCGCTATGCTACTTGGTTTGTTGATTGCCATTTTTGTTACATATCGCAAGCCGCGGGAGTATGCGGATAAGCCGCTCCTCGTAGCCGCGCCGGTAGACGAGGATGATATTAAAGGCAAGTTCAAGCTCAAGCATTGGGGCGCGCTCCTCGGTGCCTGCGCCACCTTCGGTATGCAGATTTGGGCGAACTGGGCCTTTCCCGGCTCTCCGCTGTGGGCACTGTCTCTCGGCGCTGTGACGGCACTTCTCATCATGTTTGCTTTCGGTACGCTGAGTCCACGGAGGGAGAAGCTGAATGAAACCGTCAAAGGCGGCATCGGGCTCATGGGCTTTATCGCCTTTGTGATGTTGGTCGCCGCGGGATATGCAGGCGTCCTCCGGGCGACCGGTGGGATAGACGCGCTGGTATATGGCGCCTTTAATCTTGTGGGCGACAATGCGCTATTGGCACTTATCGCCATGCAAGTGATCGGTCTTTTGATTACGATGGGAATCGGCACCTCCTTCGGTACGATTCCGCTCATTGCGGCGGTGTTTGTGCCCTTTATGGTGATGATGGACTTCTCCACAGCGGCGATCATCGTGACCATCGCGGCTGCCGGTGCAACAGGTGACGCCGGTATGCCCCAATCTGATACGGCTCTCGGCCCGACAGCGGGTCTCGACGCGGACGGTCAGCACGACCACATCTGGGACACCTGTATCCCGACCTTTATGCACTTTAATTTCCCGATCAAGATCGTGGGTATTATTGCGGCGATGATATTGATGTAGTTGGTCGATAGGCAATCGTATTATGAAATAGCGAACTCCCTAGTATGTTCATACTAGGGAGTTTCGTTTGCCTTTGTTCAAGAGCTAGATGGTCATGTTAAGGCTTGCTATCAGTGCAGCTGCTATTTAATCAAGGCACTTGCCCGATCGGCATCTTTTCTATGCACGTATATGTAGTACATAATAGAGAATTTTAGATTGATACCTGTGGTGCCGTAGTGTGCTCGTGATGATTGCCCAAAGCCACGGCCCCCCGATGACTGGTCAATTGTCCGGTACTTATATCGGATATTTTCCATTGCCAAAAGATCAAGGACTTGGTTAAAGCGGCACATGTCAAAGCCGGCATAAATCTCAAAGCGATTCCAAATCGTTATCATTTCACGCACCACCTACTATAAGTACGATTCACTCTCCGCCGCAAAATAGGCAGTGAGTAAGATGAGTATACTATGCCGGTGAAAAAAAGTCTACTTTGTGGAAAGAGAGTACACAACACGACCTCCACTTTTGCGTGACATGGTGTTTGTTTTTGGGGACAGTTTATGATAAAGTGACGTCAGGCAATACCGTACAATTGATGCAGGAGATGGAAATGAAACAAATTGTGATTACAAGGCAAAAGAGATTTTCCGGTTCGCTTATCAAATATTATTGTGTTCTGAATTTGAGCAAAAAAGACTTCCAAAAGCATGTAGGAATGCAAGAATCTTTATCCCTGGGGTTCAAAAGTCGATTTTTAAGCGAATCAGGGCAAATTTTTCCGATTGCGAACGGTGAGTCTATTTCGATTGAAATAAGCGAGCAGGAAAATACACTATTTGTCGTTGCATTTACCTCAGCAGGACGTGCGTTTAGCAATCAGATAAGGGTTTGTGCGGATGATCCCGCTTCCTCTTATTCGCTTAAAACAAAAATAGGGCTCACAACGCATGGGCTATACTTAGTGAAGGATAATGTATAAAAGCGTCCCACTCCGGGGCGACCCCTTATAAAATTGTTAGGCTCGCTTTATTAAGGCGAGCCCCAATTTATTTTAGGAAAATTTTGAAATTCTTGTAACGAAAGTCGAATTGCTCCGTCTAACCGATAGAGCCAAGCAGAAAGGGGGCGATGATGTGAGGGAAGACTTTGAACAACTGTACAACACCTACTACATGAAAGTATATTCTTTTGTGATGACTCTGACCAAGAATCAAGATGATGCAGAGGAGATCACACAAAAGACTTTCTTTAAAGCGATGACCACCGATAAAAAGAGCCGTGGCGATTCATCGGAATTTACTTGGCTATGCGCGATTGCGAAAAACTTGTTTATAGATGAGCATAGGGTGAGGAAACGCACAAATGAACTGAGCGCAGACGCCATTTCAAATATAAACATAGAGCTTGCGTTTGCCGATGAAGAATCCGCGTTTCGGATTCATCAGGTGTTGCACGATCTGGATGAACCATACAAAGAAGTGTTTCAACTTCGTGTGTTTGGTGAATTGTCTTTCCAAAAAATCGGTTTACTATTCGGAAAAACAGAAAGCTGGGCGCGCGTTACACATCACCGTGCCCGTCAAAAAATGAAAGAAAGGATGGATGGAAAATGAATATCGCTTGTGATGTGATAGCAGATTTGTTGCCGCTTTACCATGATGATGTTTGCAATGAGGCCAGTAAAAAGCTTGTAGACGCGCATATAGCGGAATGTGAACCATGCAGGGCAATGCTTGCGGAAATGAATAACAACAAACTAGATGAATATATGATAAAGGAGCGTGAAAACGTGATTGAAAACCATATGACAAATATAAAAAAGCAATCTCTGCTACAAGGGCTGATACTTGCAATGCTAGCCTCTGTTATTCCTACGTTTGCCATAAATCTTTGGGGTTCAGGTACGCTCAATTGGTTCTATATTGTCTTGTCAGGGGTACTTCTGTTTGGTTCGCTAACAGTCGTTCCTTTGATCGTTACAAAACATAGAGGCATTTGGACGCTGATAAGTGCTAC
>Ga0131853_10027247_pt1 | contig 10264 bp, 17 predicted proteins | sample TergutLab28metaG_FD_92764 | JGI IMG/M metagenome (GOLD analysis project Ga0131853, IMG submission 92764) | Labiotermes labralis P1 segment gut microbial communities from Petit-Saut dam, French Guiana - Lab288 P1 (version 2) (version 2) | ecosystem: Host-associated > Arthropoda: Insects >... | reverse complement strand
GTTGCGGCCGGCGGTGGCATTTTCGAAAATCTGCTTTAAGCACCGATAAATTCAAATTAAAGGTAATTTCACGAAGTTAACTTTACATTCGTACTTTAAATGTATCATGTATTATGCTGGTTTTTTATTTTGTTCCGTTTATTGTCAGTAATAGTTACCTTCTCTTCCGAGATTCAAACGGTCATAATTCCGTAACCGTCCAAAATCAGACAAATGTTTATGCGAAATTTTTTGATCACAAAGACCTAGGAAATCACCTCGTGCAGTTATGCCCTAAAGTCGTGAAGCACACTGTATATGTATGTATATATATTAGTGTGTATGTATGTATTTATGCATGTTTATATTGAGTCCCACTAGGTGGTAAGGATGGCAGGGTTCTTGACACCCTGTTTATTCACGTCAGTTCTCTGGGCGTCTGAGCCCCGTAGTGAGGATTACTTGTGTGGTAGCGTAAGCGACAGAAACACATAAAGCACATGCACCCAGCACAGGGATAACAAGTGAGATACAAATATATTGTGAGCACAGAGTTCTAGATGCATACATGAAATGGAAAACAGAATGATTCCCTGAGCCAGCAAACACAGGCTCGCTGTTACGCACAAAGAACTTAACCTGACGTGCATGTGTGAAATAATCAAGAACAGAAATATCAGCACGCCAACAACACTAGGATTACACTTTGGCAAAGACAAAGAATAAACTATTCTTGCACATGGAAAGAACAACACAGAAATATAAGTTCATAAGAGACAAATACAACGCCACTGGAAATATTCCGCTCTCGGAAACACTACGTTACGTAACCGTGGTAAATGGTCCGCTATCGGAAACTCTACGATACGTAACCGTGCAACAAAACAGCCGCACAATGATCAAGTCTGTCTAGTCAGACTAGCCTATGGATATTTACAAAGTGTAACACATAGTGAACAAATCATCTTCCTTAAAGAACATGGTTACAGAGTACATGAAATTATCAGCCATAAACTTTCACATGAATTAACCAAACAAAATTGCGTGATACAAGCACCTCTTCACAGCGCCCTGCCCTCAGACGCGACGTCGGGCCTGAACGTCCCGACGACTAGAAATCCGGTTTAAAAAATGTACCAACCAGGACCAAACTTCTAACTCGTGGCCATGGCAATACGTCGCGACCCGGGCTAATGGCGCACCAAGGGTAGATCATTGTCTGTAAGCTCCACCCAAGCCGTAGTTCAAGCGTAAGTGTCCACTGCGCGCTCACACAGCCCTCAGCCACGGCTCCGTGACTAAAACCCCAAGCCTCTCACCCCCTCGCCAACACACGGCGTCCAATCGCCGGTTTTAACCTTCGGATGGGATAACGGGTACAGAAGTTTCTAGAAAACTGGCTTTTGCTTGGAGAGAGCCTTGAGTCAAACCTAACCGGAATGGCTGAGTATCAGTGTATTCATTTATGTATATGCGTATGTATGTGTATATGCACGTATGTATATATATTTATGTATATTGCGTGTTTGTATGTATATATTTATGCGTGTTTGTAAGTATGTGTGTATGTACGTATGTATGTGTATATTTGCGTATATGTTTGTAATTGCATGTATGTATGTCTGTGTGTATGTATGTATGTATGTATGTATGTATGTACGTATGAATGCTTATATCCGTATATGTATGTGTGTATGTATGTATGAATTTATGTATATATGTGTGTATGTATGTATGAATTTATGTATATATGTGTGTATGAATGTAGGTGTATGTGCGTTTATGTATGTCATTATGTAAGTTTATGTTTATGTGTGTATGTACATTTTTAGGTACGTATGTGTGTATCTATGTATGAATATGTGTGTGTGTGTGCATATATATATATATATATATGCATATGTATATTGTTTTGTGTGTGTATTTATGTATCTATACGTGTATATGTTAGTATGTAAAATGCATGTAGTTATGTATCAATGTATGCATGTATTTATGTATCTATGTGTGTGTATATATATATGTATGAAGGTATATGTGTATATATGTGTGTGTATGTATGTATGTGTGTATTTATGTATGTATGGAGGTATGTATATATGTAGGCAATGAGATATGAATATCTGTATCTATGTGTGTGTATATGTTTATGTGTATGCAATTATATTGGTATGTGGGTATGTGTGTATATATGTATGTATTTGTGTAAATACGTATATATGTATGTGTATGTGCGTAGGTATGTGTGTATGCTTGTGTCTATGTAACTATATATATATGTATGATTATGTACGTATGTAACTATAGTATGTATATATTTATGTGTATATGTATCTATGCAATTATGTATGTAATATTTGAGTGTATGTAAGTATATATATCAATGTATGTGTGTATGTATGTGTTTGTGTGTATATATGTATGTATGAATATGTGTATGAATCTATATATGTTTGTGTATGTGTATGTATGTTTGTGTGTATGTATAAATAAGTTTATATAATATATAATGTATGTTTCTATGGGTGTATGTAAGTATGTATGTGTGTATGTATGTGCATATGTATATGTGTATGTATATTGTATGCGTGTTTGTATGTGTGTATTTATGTGTGTGTATGATTTTATGTATGTATATATATGTCGGTATGTTTGTACGCATGTATATGTGTATATATATGTTTAAATATGTATGTACGTGTGTATGTATGTGTGAATGTATGTCTTTATTTTTGTTTAAATGTATGTATGTATGTACGTATTCGTGTGTATTTGTGTAGATATGTGTGTACGTATTTACGTACGTAAGTATGTATGTATGTGTGTGTATGTAAGTTTGTATATATGTGTGTGTATGTATGTATGTGTGTCTATATGTATGTGTGTATGTACGTTGTGCTTTCGATTTGTATGGTCACCTATTTAAATAAAAATTTATGCAACCTAGGAAGCTAGAATGCTGTCAGTTATCAACGTAATAATTCTGTAGACGTACAAATTTTTCTGAACGCTGACGCCACGATTGCATGGCCGCAGGAAACGCTTCTTTATGGGTTCGTTGTCACCTCTCGAAAATCGCTGTTGCAAGAGCGGAACGACTTGTATATATGCGACCATGAAAATTTTCCTTTAGTGTTGGAAACAGCCAAAAATCGCTTGTTCCGAGATCAGGTGAGTATGGAATATGAGGAACAACTTCGAAGTGATTGTCGCCGAAAAACTGGTGTACCCGAGCCGTCCGATTGGTAGGAGCGTTAGCGTGATTAAAGAACAGAGTTGCAAACTTTTGGGGCCTTTTTTACGCAATGCTGGAAGAAACTTCGTTCGTAACACATCTTCATAAGTCTGACCCGTCACTGTTGTACTCTTGGGGACGCAATGATTAAGTATCACGCCTTCGCTGTCCCAAAACATGGTTACCATGTTCCGAGCACTGGCGCTAACCCGAAATTACTTCGGTGGCGTTTAGTCGGTGTGCTTCCATTCAGCCTATTGCCGTTTGGTTTCAGGATTGAACATCGGCATCCATTGTGACAATTGATAAAAGTTAGCACTATTAATACGCTTGTCACGTGATAACATTGCCTGAATCATTGCGACGCGTGAAGCCTTATTTTCATCGGTCAGCATTCTCTTAACCCATGTCGCAGGCGCTTTCCGCATTTTCAGGTCGTAATTCAAAATGGTGTCCACAGATCCAACGGATATGCAGGCATTGGCAGCTATCTGCTTCCCAGTCAAGCGGCGGTCTCCCATAACCATTTCTTCTACTCGCGCAATCATGACTTCGGATATGCTAGTGCGTCCCTGAGGCCCTTTCGATTTGTTTTCGCACGACGTTCGGCCTTCTTTGAACTGTCGTACCCACGAACGCACATTTTTCACGTCCATAACACCATCATTGCATGTGTCGATCAATTGTTGATGAAGTTCGATGGATTTCATGCAACGCAAGTGGAGGAATCGGATTATCACGCTCTGTTCTTCGATTGTAAACGTCGTCATTTTCAGTATCTAAAACACTACTGACACTCAACGTCGTGACAAGCCTTCAACGTGTAGGGAAGTGTTGCCATTTGGTCTCACCCACCCTAAAGAACTGCCACGTCATCTCCAACAACTTTAACGTTTCTACATACTCCCGTTCCCGACAAAAAAGTAGCAAAACCTTATAACTTGAACGCACCACGTATGTATTTGTGTATGTAGGTACGTATGTATGTAGGTATTTATTAATGTATTTTTGTATGTTTGTATGTGTGTATGTATGTATGTATGTATGTGGATGTACGTGTATAAGTATGTGTGTATGTGTGCATGTATGAATGTATATATGTATAGGTATATGTGTTTGTGTGTATGTAAATATGTGTATGTGTAGGTGTGTATGTGTTTATGTAATTATGTATGTGCGTAAATATGTATGGAGGTACGTATGTATCTGTGTATGTGTGTAGATATGTATATGTAGTGTATGTATGTATGTATGTATGTATGTGTGTATGTATGTATGTATGTATGTGTGATTATGTTTGTGTGCGTATGGATGTGTGTGTGTATGTATGTATGTATCTTTGTATTCATGTATGTATATTTATGTATATTTGTATGTATATGTGTGAATGTATGCATGTGTTTATATGTGTGTGTGTGTATGTATACAGGGTGATTGAGGAAGAATCTGCAATACTTTGAGAAATGATATTATGTGTGATTCTAAGCAAAAAAGTTTATATTAAGTTGGTTTCGATTTTGAACGGTTACCAAGATATGGTTAAAAAAAAGATACGGACCATCTTTCCAGCACGAGCATCAATTACGTAATAAAAAACATCACACCTAACATCACATTCATCATAATACGAAGGGTGAATCACCATGGGTTGCTAATGTAAAAAACTGTGTCACAAAGACTTTAGAATATACGTAGTTCACAACTGTGGCGACAGATACCTGCACTCATTCTCGTGCAACGGCGGGGAGCAGTAGAGATTGTGTGAGGTGTAGTTGACTGTTTTCATTGTATGAGTGGCGCGTCATGGAACAGTTTGTCAAAATGCCGCATATATTCACACACAAAGAGTATAGGTACATGGTTTACGTAAACGGTTACTGTAATGGCAGTGGAAATGCAGCTGTGGACGAGTACCGGAGAAGATATCCGTTGCGCAGAACACCAAACCGGTCTGTTTTTACCAACGTGTTTCTTGTATTACGTGAGTTTGGGACACTTCCTAGTGTACATGTGTCATCAGAACGCAGATCGATACAAACAGTTGAGGAACAGGAAGAAATTGTAAGTATGGCACAACGCAGCCCGACTACAAACACAGGTCAGATTGCCTCACGTCTCCGTGTTCCACAAAGCTACGTCTGGCGAACATTGCATTAAAATGGCTTGTATCCATTTCACCATCAGCCTTTACAATATCTGCACGCAGGTGATGATGAACAACGACTGCAATTTTGTCATTGGTTATCCCATAACCGGGAGTTATTGCCGTACATTTTAGTTACAGATGAGGCCACATTTACTAGTAATGGTACGAATAATACCCGCAAATCTTATAATTGGGCGAAGGATAACCATTGAAACAAATGTCAATAAACGGTTTTCCGTGAACATTTGGTGTGGCATTGTTAACGATATGTTAATTGGCCCTGTTGTTATCGAACACAGAATGAAAGATGACAGTTATCTCCATTTCTTACAAAATGATCTACCTGAACAGTTGCAAGACGTTCCCTTGGATACAAGGCGTCACATGTACCTACAGCACAATGGAACACCAATCCATTACACCAGGATGGTAATGCACCATCCGAATAACACGTATCCAAACCGTTGGATTGGCCGAGGTAGTCTAATTCACTGGCCTGCACGTTCCCCCGACTTAACCCCCTTGGAATTCTGTTTATTAGAAAGGCTGAAGGGGGAGGTGTACAACACCAAAGTGGAAACACGTGCTGCCTTGTATGTCGCATCAACTTTGCCTGTGTCCATATAAAGGAACACCGTCATGAGATACGGCATGCAACACGTAGTATCCTGCAACGCGTGTGGGGAACACGAAGACGTGTTGCAATTCTTCGCGTACTCGTACGTGGACTGCGGTGTACCGTACGAATAATGCCTTCTTCATTGACGCCTTCATTAACACCACGCTCGGCTGCAATACGAACGCCGGGAAGTCTACCGGTATCTCGCAATGGCTGGTAAACCCCAGTAAAGACTCTCCGGTTTGGTATTCTACGATTCGGAAAACGTTGATGTTTTCAGCTACGGCAAGAACAGAGATACCGTAACAAAACTAGTACACATAAATCATATCTGCATAATCTTCAAACGTAACAGACGCACCGAGATAAGAACTGTTCTGAACACCAGTAGCCGGCCATACCAACCCACCCCGCCTTTCCCCGCACGCGTTAGGTACGACCCAAGTGCTGAGATAACAGGAAAGCCTTGTCTGTAGCTGGCTAAAAATAGCGACCCGCCACCTGGTAGACGCGGTTGACACGAGGGCGTGTACGGGAATTAAAGAACGGTCATAACTCCGTAACCTTCCAAAATCGGACACATGTTTATATGAACTTTTTTGATCACAAAGACCTAGGAAATCACCTCCTGCAGTAATGCCATAAAGTCGTGAAACACCCTGTATGTATGTGTGTATGTATGCATGTATGTATATGTGTGTGTATGTATTTATATGTGTATCTATGTATGTATGTGTGTATGTATATATGTATGTGTGTATGTAAGCATAATGTATGTGTGTATGTATGTATTTATGGGAATATATGTGTATCTATTTGTGTATAAATGTATCTGTATGAGTTTGTATGTTTTTTTATTTGTATGTAATTACATATTTATGTATTTTGTTAATTATGATTTATTGAGCATTTTCCACTACCTTCGGTAGTAATACATGCCGTTTAACCAGCTATATACTTTGATTTAATACTTTCAGATTGTCGAGGTCGGTTGAATAAATGAACGCAAAAACTGCTTGGTTATGAGATCTTCTTTGCTTGCTGGCCAGGTTCCAATTTGTTGTTTCAGGACTTCACGTTGAGCGCTGGCGTTTGCGCATTGAAACTGTATATGATCGTTGGTCTTGTATTCATTGCCTGATGTGCAGGTCGCTTTCTCACTCAGGTTAAACCGGTCTACGTACGCCTTCTTCATCCCAATCCCATTCAGCACTGCTGATATTTTTGGTGTGAGGATTATTTTGGATCTTAGTCTATCTTAGACTGTGGGAAAGTATTCTCTGTTTGCCGAAGTTTTTGACTCGTTGTTCAATCTCGCTACAATTTGTGCCTCGATTCTTCTCTTGCATCTTGGTGTAGTGTGTTTTGTAACCCTGATGAATACGTTCTCCGTGCCTCCACATAGTGCCGCTTGTTTTGTTAGTATATTAGCCATCACATTGCCAAATGTTCCAGCGTGGGCTTTGACGCAGGAAAATTTTATCCTCCAGTGCCTCCTTTCTAGACTGTCCTCTTGTTCATGTATGTGATTATTATGAGAGTCTATATGTGTGAATGTACGTGTGTTTGTATGAATGTATCTGTATATGTCGGTATGTTTGTACGTACGTATGTGTGTATAAATGTATATATGTGTGTATATATTTATGTGTTATGTATGTTTGTGTATGTATATATTTATGTTTGTATGTATGCATGTATGTATGTATGTCCGTATATATGTATGTACGGGTTTTTAATACATTTATTGGCATGCTCCAGTACATTATATTTGTAATGCTACATGCTTTTACATTCAATATTGCAGTGATTATCTATCTTCAGTGATATTTACAATTAATTATGTATGTATGTATATATGGTGTTAACAATTGCTGTTCTTCCTTTGCCGTGTTAATATCATTTATTTTGTCCATCGTTCTTCTGAATCTTGCGAATGCTTTGTAGTGCCTTTGATGAGCGTATTTTTTTTTATAGGCCAGTTGTCCGTCTTCGCCACTGCCGCTATTAGGCATTCCCTTTCTTCTGGTAGAATTCGGATAATATGTGTTCTGCTGTTTGATTTCCGTTTCCGCATGGGCAGTCTGGCGTTTCTATAATTCTAAACCTGTGTAGATAGGATTTTATGTTCCCGTGGCCGGTTACTATTGTCGTTAGGTTTTGTGTGAAGTTTATTTTCGTTTGTAGTCTCTCCGCTACTGTCGGGAAGTATTCTTTAGTTGTACTCCCCTTCTTTGTTGTCTCCCATTCCTTCTGCCAGTTCACATTGCTATTTTGCGCGAGTTCCTATTTTATGGCACTTTTTGGTATTCTATTGTAGCTGATGGGTATTTCTGTTTTACTTGATGGTTCTTTCGCTAGCTTGATAGCTAGTACGTTACCAGTGGTTCCCATATGGGTTTTTGTCCGCCTGAATCTGGTTGTCCACCCCCTGCTACCCATCTCTTGCACTTTTCTTCTTATTTCTTCGGTAAGTAATGTGTGTTTATTCAAGTTGTGTAGTGATTCCAGTGTCGTCCTGCTATCTGTATAGACTGATGTTATTTTGTCTACGTCGTTTTCCTAGTTAGTTTGTACGTATTTCAGTGCCTTGATTATTGCGAAAGCCTCCGCCTGCTTGTTAGTGCACCCGGTGTCCATTTTGTACATTAGTTCTACGGTTGTTGTTCCTGGCCTTACTATGGCTATACCTGCTCCTCCGCCCTGTTCCGACTTGCTTCCATCTGTGTAAATGTTTATGTGGGTTGGGTCTTCTTGTGTGTTGTCCTCGTCGATGTTAATGGCCCTGTCTGCTGGGTGAAGCCATTGTTTGGAGAGTTTGTCATGATCGATATATAAGTTCATATAACTGTTTCATTTGATTATTTTGTAGAGTTCCTCCGTTTCTTTTATTTTGATGTGAATTGGTTTTAACCCTGTGATTATACACAATGCTTTTTTTGACACCGTTCTGTAAGCTTTTGCTGTTTTTATATATATTAATCTTTGTACTGCAGTTAGCATTTTCGTGTGCGCTTATGTGTTTGTGTGTATGTATGTTTATTGTGTTTGTATGTAGATATGTACGTTTTTTTGTATCTATATGTGTTTTATGTATGAATATGTGTATATGTACACGTATATACGTATGTGTGAATGTATGTATGGATATATGTAAGTGTGTATGTATGTATATATGTGTATATTTAGGTATATATATATAATAGTTTGTGTATGTTTGTTGTTGTGTGTGTGTATTAATGCATGCATACATGTATATATGCATATTGTTATGTATCTATATATGCAAGTAGGTATGTATGTGTGTCGGTATATATATATATATATATATATATATATATATATATATATAAGTCAGTGTATGTGTGTATCTATGTATAAGTGTAAGTATGTGCATATATGTATGTATGTCTTTGTATGTAAGTATACATGTATGTATATAGAGGGTGTTTCACAACTTTAGGGCATAACTGCAGGAGGTGATTTCCTAGGCTTTGTGATAAAAAAATTTCGTATAAATTTGTGTCCGATTTTGGACGGTTACGGGGTTATGATCGTTTTTTAATTTAATTAATTTTAATTAACGCCCTCGTGTGAAGAGCATGTATCAGGTGGCGGGGCGCTATTTTTGCCAGCTACTGACACTTGTATGGTACCTAAGGCGTGCGGGGAAAGGTGGGGTGTTAAGTGCTACCCGCGCGATTCACAACCGAGCGGCGGCCTATGTTGCGGCCGACGGTGGCATTTTCGAAAATCAGCTTCAAGCACCGATAAATTCAAATTAAAGGTAATTTCACGAAGTTAACTTTACATTCGTATTTTAAATGTATCACGTATTATGCCGGTTTATTATTTTGTTCCGTTTATTGTCAGTAATCGTTACCTTCTATTCAGAGATTCAAACGGTCATAAAACCGTAACCGTCCAAAATCGGACATATGTTTTATATGTACTTTTTTGATCACAAAGACTAGGAAATCACCTTCTGGCGTTAAGCCCTAAAGTCGTGAAACACCCTGTATGTACGTACGTACGTATGTACGTTCATATGTATACATGTGTATGTTTGTATGTGTGTTTTTATGCAAGTATACGTGTTAGTGTGTATATATGTACGTGTTTATGTAATTAGCAATATACGAGGTCTGTTAGAAACGTATCCGACCATTGGCCGGGAAAAAGAAACTGGCTTACTTGGAGCGTTGGACACCTAATCACCCTCAAAGTAGTTCCCTTGGGACTCCACACACTTCTCCCAGCGGTGCCGCCATTGTTGGAAGCATGC
>Ga0131853_10027246_pt1 | contig 10265 bp, 1 predicted proteins | sample TergutLab28metaG_FD_92764 | JGI IMG/M metagenome (GOLD analysis project Ga0131853, IMG submission 92764) | Labiotermes labralis P1 segment gut microbial communities from Petit-Saut dam, French Guiana - Lab288 P1 (version 2) (version 2) | ecosystem: Host-associated > Arthropoda: Insects >... | reverse complement strand
TACTACTGTGTGCAGTGGTCCTTCCATGCCTATGCGCCATATTGCATGAAGTGCCAGATCTCCTGTCGGTGTCATCGGCATGTTGAAGCCCGGAGGTGTCGGAGCTGAATCACGGAGGAAGTCTGTTGCTGTTTCGCTCCAAACTGCGAAGGTGAAGCCAACCCAAGTTGGTACTGCCGGGGCTGTCAGTTGCATACCGTCAGGCACAAACGCTACATAGTGTAGGTTGTTGCTACCATCGTTGCGCCAGAATCTGATAGTGTGCGTCATAGCTTCAGGACCTGTTCTCCAACGGGCATACAGTGTCATATCTCCTGTGATTATTGTGCCGAAGTTAAAGCGGTTCTCAGTGGTTGGCTCTGTATACCAGCCTAAGAATACCCAGTTATCGCCACGGACAGGATTTCTCGGTGGGTTCACTGTGCTACCCGGATCTACGTCTGCTATGTGGTGGATTGTAGTTGTGCCGTCATTCATGCGGAATATAACTGTGTGTCCACGAATTTCCCTTTCGCGCAACTCAATCGATGCACGTGCTACACGTTCGACGTACTGGCCAACAGTAGTACTGTTAGGATAGAAGTTAAATCCCGCATCCGCATTTACAGGTTGGTTCGCAGGTAGTGGTGTTTGCGTACCACGAACCCATCTATAAGTATTGCCTACACGTAACCTGTCCAAATATTCGCCGCCTGTTGACACGGTTACCAGATCAGCAGGTGCTCCGGTCACTGTTACGATTAAGTTATAAGGATGACCGCCTTCAAGTAATGTGAAGTTCTCTTCTGTCCACGCATTAGCAACAACTTCTACACCATCTCTGACATAAATTTCATGATTGGAAGCTATTACTATCATTGTGTACATGCCGACCGGCAGATCACTTGCAATGTATAAACCTGCGGCATTGGTATGTACGGTGGCAACAGTAGCGCCTGCCGCATTGACGATGTCAATTGTTGCATTTTCTATCGGACCTTGCGGACCGGTCACGATACCACGGATACCTTGTCCCGGGCCAAAAGCCTCTCTGTACTGTGCAGTAAACTCTATTGCGCCTACTACTGTGTGTCCAACAGGGTTACTCGGTGCCCAGGCGGTAAACTCCCAGCCTGTGTTCGCTGTCACCGTCGGTACTTGACCTGCTGTGATTACTGCATTACGGTTCAATGCCAGCAGTACGATTGGAGCTGGAGGAGTACCCGGCAGTGTGCCGTTTGCGCCCGGCAGGAAGCTTACTACATACATTCCTGCAGGAGGTGTGATGATGATGACTACTTCGTCCCTGTCATTTGTGCTTTGCCGGTAATTCCATGTATCATCGGGGAGGTTGACTTCAATTCTTTCATCCTCATCTGCATCAGGTAGTGTAATCACGATGTTGCCATTATCTACTTCTACTTCGTAGTTTGTATCCGGCGGTAGTACTGTTATATCTATTTCGCCTGTATCTTCATCTCTTTCTACGTTGATGATGATGTCGGCATCTTCAAGAATCCATTGTGCATAGAGCGTCAAGTTGCCTGTCGGGGTCATTGGCAGTGTGAATTCTACGCCATCGTCTGCTGACGAAAGACTCCAGAATGTGAAGATATATTCCGGACGAACCGGATTCGCCGGTGCTGTCAGTTGTTCGCCGGCAGGTACAAACGCTGCATAATGCAGGTTGCTGCTTGGCATGTCGTTGCGCCAGAACAATACTGTATGTGTTTGTCCTTCGCCTACTCTCCAACGTGCATTCAATACCAGGTTGTTCCTGACAGGTGTTCCGAAGTTGAACGGAGCTGCCGTTGCTTCGTTATCCCATCCTAGGAATGTGTATCCGGTACGAGTTGGGTTTGGAGGCGGTAGCACCGTGCGACCATCATCAACCAGTGCTGTATGATGGATTGCATTTGTGCCGTCATTTCTGCGGAACACTACTACGTGTCCGGCTCCGTCAATGCCTATACGCCAAACCGCATGAAGTGTTATATCGCCTGTCGGGGTCATCGGCATGTTAAATCTTGCCGGTGCCGTGGCTGAATCACGGAGGAAGTCTACTTCTGTTTCACTCCAGTGTTCGAATGTAAAGAAGCCACGAATCGGATCTGCCGGTGCTGTCAGTTGCTCACCAGCCGGTACAAACGCTACATGATGCAGGTTACCGCTGTTGTCGTTGAGCCAGAACCTGACTGTATGTGTTGGGGCTTCGCCGACTCTCCAACGAGCGTATAGTTCCGTATTCTCAGTGATTATGGTACTAAAGTCGAAGATATTTGTTGTGGCGGGCTCTGTGTACCAGCCGAGGAATGTGTAGCCTGTACGCACAGGGTTTTCGGGCGGGTTCACTGTGCTGTTCGGTCTGTCTATTACTATTGCGGCATGAACCACGTCAGGAGTTGTGCCGTCGTTACGCCAGAAGCGAACAGTGACATATGGACCGTCTACCCAATATACGTGCAGACTTATCGTCGTTGTTATCGGGGTAGCGAAGTTAAATGCTGCCGGCACCGGTGTTCCATTCGGTTCTACAGCTGTCAAACTCCAACGATTAAACTCAAATCCTACGAGTGTTGGCACTGCCGGTGCTGCCACTTGCTGACCTTCCGGTACAAACGCTGCATAGTGCAAGTTATTGCTACCGTCGTTACGCCAGAACAGTACTGTATGTATGGGAGGCGGATTGGCATCTTCTACCCAACGGGCATTTAATACTAGATTGCCTGTGATAGGTGTGCCAAAGTTGAATGCTGCTCCCGTTGCTTCGTTATCCCAACCTACGAATCTGTATCCCTCACGGGTCGGATTACTAGGTGGTGTCACTGTGCTTCCATGTGCTACTGCTGTAACATGATGAAGATCATTTGTGCCGTCATTTCTGCGGAACACTACTGTGTGTAGTCCTTCTATGGGTGTGCCTATACGCCAAACTGCATGAACTTGAACATCGCCTGTCGGCGTCATCGGCATATCAAACATACCTGTAGGTAGCGGGGCTGAATCACGGAGGAAGTCTACCGCTGTCGTGTTCCAACCTGCGAAAGTGAATCCGGCTCTTTCCGGTGCTGCCGGAGCTGTCAGTTGCATACCATCAGGTATAAACGCTACATAATGCAGGTTGCCGCTGCCATCGTTGCGCCAGAATCTGATAATGTGTGTCGGACGCTCAGTACCTGTTCTCCAGCGGGCGTATAATGTCATATCTCCTGTGATTATTGTACCGAAGTCAAATCGGTTCGCAGGTGTTTGATTTGTTTGATGTGTATACCAGCCCAAGAATACCCATCCTTCGCCACGGTCAGGATTTGCCGGTGGGTTCACTGTTCTACCCTCATTTACCCTTGTCACATAGTGGATTGCAGTTGTTCCGTCATTTGTACGGAATATAATTGTGTGAAGACCAATGTCTATGGGTACCAGTGCAATTGATACGCGTGCTATACCATTGGTGTACTGACCAACAGGCACACTGCCAGGACGGGCGTGAGTTCCTGCACTCGCATGTACAAGCTGTGTTGCAGGAAGCGGTGCCGGCGTTTCAAGATACCATCTGTCACCTATACGCTCAGCGTATACACCACCTGTTGTCACGATTACTTCATCAAGTGGTGCTCCGGTCACAGTCACAACCAGATGATAACCGCCGGGAAGCAATATGAAATTCTCTTCCGTCCAATCATTCGCAACAACTATAACATCCTCTCTAGTATAGCGTGCATGATTACGAGCCATTACTATCAGTGTGTATGTGCCAGCCGGCAGATTATTAGGAGATTGATAGAAGCCATCGGCGTTTGTATGCACAGTGGCAACCAGACTGCCTGCTGCGTTTATAATGTCAACTGCCGCATTTTCTACCGGACCATTCGGACCGGTCACGACACCGTAGATGCCTTGTCCCTCAAAACGTACCAATACAAGCGAAACATGCGCTACGCCATGCACGTATTGACCAATGGGTTCTCTTGCAGTTTGATGTCCCGATGCAGTCGCAGTTACCAACTGTGTTGCAGGAAGTGCTGTTGCTGTGCGTGCTTCCCACATGTTTGTAGTACCAAGACGATTAAATGTTGCATTTGGTGTTGTGACTGTCACAATTTCAGGAGGTGCGCCGGTCACTGTAGCCCGTACACGATAGGGAGTTGGCACTGATTCCGGAACAAGTGTGAAGTTCACTTCTGTTAACTCGTTAGCAGCAACTACTACTCCTTGCCTGATCTCAGTATAATAACCGGGTGCCCCTGCTATTACTGTGTATGTACCTGGAACCAACTCTACATAGTAGAAGCCGGTGTCGTCAGTATGTGCAGTGGCAACCAGATTGCCTGCTGCATTAATAATGTCAACTGTCGCATTTTCTATCGGACCATTCGGACCATCTACGATACCGATAATACCTTGGTCTATGTCTATAGGCCGCAATGCAAGCGTGACCCATGCTATGCCGTTCGTATATTGACCAACGGGTCCTCTTGCAGGTATATGTCCCGGTGCAGTTGCTGTTACCAACTGTGTTGCAGGAAGTTGCGTTTCTGTACTTGCTACCCATATGTTAGAAGTCAGACGGACAAATGTTGCATTTGCTGTCGTAACTGTAACAATTTCAGGAGGTGCTCCGGTCACTTCTGCAAATAAATTATTAGGTTGACCCGGAACTAACGCAAAGTTCTCACGAACTACTGTGTCTGCAACAACTGTCGTTGTGCGAGCCATTGGAGCATAATCCGGTGCAACTGCAATCAGTTCATACTCTCCCGGTGCAAGATCTACTTGTCTATAGTAACCTATTTGATTTGTGGTTACTTCACGAATCGTGCTGTTGGCTCCTGTCGGACCTATGATAAAGACAGTTGCATTTTCTAGCAGTGCGCCATCTGTTCCTGTAACAAACCCGTCAATACCGGTGTCATTGACGTTGCGCACAGGCGTCAGTACGATAGAGGCTATGCGGTCAACGTAGTCTGCTGCTACTACCTCTCTCTCGGCGAGTCTGTAGCCTGGAGGAACGGCTCTTAGCATTCCCAACATAGCTGCATCGTCTGTCATTCGCCAGAAATCGCCGCTGGAATCAAGTGGCATTATAGTTGTATTCAAAAATACATTAAACGTTGTATTTGCAGCTGTCGTTACGACACGCACTTCTAGCAGATACCCATCTCCGGGCGTGAGATATACATCCGCAGTTGCACCTGCATCTGCACTTACAGTTACAGGATTGTGGTGCGATGCATTAGGTATAAATCCTGTTGCAGACGCATAGACCCAATATTGACCCGGTGGCAGGTCTGATATGCTGTAGAATCCATCTAGACTAGTTGTTGCAGTAGCTACAATTTCACCTGTTGCGTTACGAACTTGCACTGTTGCGCCTGCTATCGGAGGATTAGACGCCGCTGTGCTTAATACACGGCCTCCCAAATCACCGGGCTCAATAGGTTCAAGTCCCATCCAAAGGATAATTGTATTGTTTTCGTATGGACCATCTACTACATATGGCGGATCAGGGAATTCAAAGCCCTCAGCCACAGGCGTAAATTCATCGCCTCTTGCTACCTGGACTGCAAATCTACCCGGTGAGCCCGGAATATGGTCAACGTAGCGATGTGTCTGTCCCTCTTCCAGATTATTGTAGAATCTCAGACGTGCGCCTTGAATTAGTCTGTATGCTATGACGATATATGTTTCTGTTACATCACACCATTCTTCATCCACTACTTCTCTTACTTCCACGTAGTGAGCGACAACACGCCGCATGACAACTTCGATCGGCTCGTAGAACGGACTTCCTGTATCAGGCTCATACTCTTCCAGCTCATCCTCCAATATGAATCGTTCGCTGGTAAGATATGTATGCCCATTGACAGGATTGTGCGCTGTTACCCAGGCTTCCGCTTCTAGCGTAAACATGTTCGCCGCTGTCGTTGGTCTAGGGATTACGAATCGGTTCGGAAATCCTGACGGAGCACGTGTAACCGGACCGGTGTACACTCCAAAGGTCGGACAGTCTACGTGCAACGTCAAATTCGGTGCCGCTGCTGTGCCTACGGGGAACGTCATAAACTGATAGCCAATCTCATCACTTACCCAATGTTCGATATCGCGGAACATATCAACCGGTATATTATGCAGTGGTATTATATTTTCCAGTGCTCTACGGATTGTGTAGTATCCATTCGTTTGCACTATCTGACCTAAATCATTTCTCTCAAAGTCAATAACTGCGATATTAAAGTTCTCGCTGCGCCATCCCCTAGCACTCGCTTCAAGCAAATCTCCGAGATACACGTGTGCCATCCTGAATGCGTGCTGATGCGGTGCTGCTGTAGCTTGAGGTACATTGCCTAAAGCTGTGTGCGGTGGCGGACCGCCTGTCCATGGAATGCTGTGCACTAGCGCTGCCGTATCGGCGGCAAATGTCAAAGGATTGCCGAGACTTGTTTCTGTTTCCCTTCTGTCACAATGTAAGAATACACGCACAGAAATAGGTACTCTGGTCAAAGTTATCTCAAACCGTCTGTTTCCATCCGGATTGAGCAGTTCTGCTATATCCGCATCACTAAAGATCATGTGGCCGGAAGTATAACCAACCGCAGTTACATCGACTCTAGTACCCAGTTGCGGACCCGCTGACGCTGTGATTAGGATGCCCGGCATATTGTGAACACTAAAGCCCGGAGGTATATTGTGTGTAAATGCTGCATGCCCAATCTCAGTACCGCAGTAAGCGTCAACCGCTACAACATACGCCCAGTCTTCTCTATCACCTGTCGAGAATGCAACTACATCGTCTTCATTGATTAAGCCCATAGTTACGGGGTAGTCGCCGGTTCTTAAAGTGTTATGATTAATCGAGGTAATCATACTACCACCGCCAACCGGAGCTAGTACCGGGAGATGCGAACGAACAGCGCCATTTGTTGTCATTTGTGCTATTCCATCTCTAATCCCTTGATCCGCACCTGTGCCACTGACGACAGGGACACGAGTTATACGATATGGATGGAATATCCTTACGCCTGTATTTAAGTTGTCTGTAGGCGTATATTCAACATTTGTAAAGAATACAGCACGGCTACCAGTACCTTGAGCCATGTCCATTGCACGTGCATAAACACCCGGACCCGGCTCAGGGTTAATCAAGCTTAACCATGGGGGCATAGTGATGTCTCTAAAGAAACGCTCTATTTGTACACCACCGGTTTGCCATGCAAAGTATGGGTATGTACGTTGTTCATCAGAGTGAACTCCACGGACGCCGAGCATCCAAGGTGAGTTTGGTCTGGGAGAAATTCCCTCCATCAAGCCACTTGTCAATATATCGGTATTCACTGCCCTGACACCCAGATTCTGCTGTAGACGAAAATGAGGTTGCTGTGGACCATCATTACGGTGATGATGGTTTCTTGTAGATGTGTCCACATATACATTGATTATAGTGAATCCGGTAAGACGACCTCTGTTTGCTGAATTTATGGCTGTTGCCGTCGATGCATTACCGACAGCATATCCCCAGAAGTGACCTGAAACATAAGCATTTTCTATTCTAATTGCGCCCGCCTCGCGCATTCCGACTATACCGGAACCACCGCCAGTCTGACGACCATGCACTGTGCCTATGCTGTATATATTTGTCATATTTACGGTACCGTTTACATTGACGCCCAAAATACCGCCGACACGCATGTTACTAAAGATAACAAAACCGGAGTTGAAACTTTCTGTTATTGTCAGATCGCCGGCATTTCTACCTACAAGACCACCGACACCACGTCTGCGTGTTGTATTATTGCCTACTCCGTAACCTCTAATCACACCTGCGTTACCGCTTTGGTGGATTATCGTGCCATTACCGGTATCGTGACCAATTATACCACCGAGAAAGCTTCGGACATTTGCAGCTTCTACAGTACCGTAGTTCATCGCACGCGTTATCCGTACACGGGAGTCTGTATTACCACCAACGATACCACCGGCGCGTCTCCGCGCTCTGACCGTTCCTTCGTTAGTTGCGCCGTTGATTTCAACATTTTGATCCGAATGGGCACTTATGAAACCTACGATACCACCAACGTTGCGATTTGGCATCGTCGTACCTGTAAGGTTACCTATAGTTCCTACATTGGTTACATCCAGGATTCTAACATGACGCTCGCCTATGCCAAGAGTTTGAATCGTACCAACGATACCACCGAGACCATGAGCACGAGCGTTGTTGCTGGTGTTGATTCTGCGTACCGTTCCGCTGTTATGTGCATCCCTTATTGTCGCACCGGAGCTAACTCGACCAACTATGCCGCCCAAAGCACAGGCATTATTACTACTGGTCGAACCATGACCGCGAATTTCACCACTGTTGGTTGCTCCGTTTATAGTCGGCGAACCGCTAATCTGACCGATAATACCACCAAGATTTGCTCGGCGACCACTTTGAGCCATCTCAATACTTCCGGTATTTTCGACGTTTCGCATATTTGCTGTATTTTGTGTATGTCCGGCTATACCACCGACCCTCGCATCAGCTGCAAATGCAGAAATTACTGCTGTTCCGTTTGTCGCATTTGTCACATACAGGTTACCGCTTCCTGTCGTCCAACCTACAAGACCACCTGCTGTCATACGACCACGGATTTGGCGAACACCGCCTGCACCCGGAGCCGGTAAGTTTGTTCCTACGTTAACATTAGTATCGTAAACCCTAAAAGTTTCGCCTTCCACGCGACCAACTACGCCGCCGGCGTGGTTAGCTATATTGGCGTCAGCTGTGACAGTACGACCACGGATGTCCACCACTATGTTGTTCCTGACAAGGTTGCCGTCCACCTGAACTCCATTAATGTTCACGTTACCCGCTGATGAACCTATCACACCACCTACGCCGTAAACACGACCGGTCTGCATGAATATGTTCAAGTTCTCACTGGAAACTCCACGCATATTTAATGTAGCGCCGGCTTCTACTCGACCAATAAAACCACCAACACGTCGTTCAGTGCGTGGCGAACTGGATGATTGAGAACGATCAACACGCATCCATGTTGTACCAGCAAGATGCAGGTTTTCCATAGTAATTGTACCAGAAGTCGCTCTTCCTAAGAACATACCCGCTGCGCTTGGATTGGCCATCAAACTCCATGCTTCAAGGTTATCAAAGTATGTCGCCGCCGAAGAGTTCGCATCCGGACCTGCACGCAATGTCAGGTTACGAATCACAGCACCGTGTCCTGCTGAGCGAATAAAACCTACACTGTTGTCGTGATTGGCATTATTTGTTACTTCGCCACCCACTCTCGGACGAAAACGAAGACCCGTAATCTCGAAGCCACCACCATCAAATGTTCCGGTGAATGGTACTCCGTTTACGTAGCCACGTCCTGAAGTTTCTACGCCGACCATATTGATGTTTGCTGTCATTACAAAGTGGGCGTTATTTAGGCCCAAACCGCCTTGTAAAAACAACGCCAATTGTCCTGCACTACTTATCTCAATTATTGAGGCAGGTGTCGGCAACTGAAGCCCCTCGGACGCTTCTTCAATCAGCGTTTCCGCTTCTTGCTGAAGAGCCTCAGGCTCAGCTTCAGTTGTATTAGCAAATGTGCCTGCCATTGCTTGCAGAGGAAGCATGGTAAGCATCATCACCAATACAAGGATTGCTGATAGGATCTTAGCTGGTTTGAATCTTCTTTTCATCGTGGTTCTCCTTCTTTACAATTACATTGTTTTGTTTTTTGGATCTTGTTTGTTTGGTCACAACTTTTATTATTCCAAAAATGGGCATAATGCCTCCACATATGTATACCACACTTTTCAACGTTGTGAACGCAAGTCATCCAAAAATGCACTTTTTTACTCCAAAAATGCATTTTTTGATCAATATTAACTTAAATTTTACGTTTTAGACACAAAAATGACATGACAAAGTCGACACACTTTGTTGTGTGTCGGGGTTAAAATTTTTCAAATTTTCAAAATTTTGGGTGAAAAATACTCCCTATTGAGTTGGTGCAAAAATACTCCCTCAGTCAGCTCTCGCTGACAGCTCCCTCGAGGAGGGAGCCAAGACTAACATTACACCACAATAAAGCCCTCGGAGAATGAGTAATTTACACCTTAAACTTGCCTCCATCTCAGAGGGAGGTGTCGCCGACAGGCGACGGAGGGAGTAATTTACACCTTAAACTTGCCTCCATCTCAGAGGGAGGTGTCGCCGACAGGCGACGGAGGGAGTAATTTACACCTTTACTTCTTTATTTAATGTAAAAAAGTAGATTATGCGTTCTTTTACT
>Ga0131853_10027244_pt1 | contig 10266 bp, 6 predicted proteins | sample TergutLab28metaG_FD_92764 | JGI IMG/M metagenome (GOLD analysis project Ga0131853, IMG submission 92764) | Labiotermes labralis P1 segment gut microbial communities from Petit-Saut dam, French Guiana - Lab288 P1 (version 2) (version 2) | ecosystem: Host-associated > Arthropoda: Insects >... | reverse complement strand
CATATGCGCGCCAGCTATGAAGGGTTTGATGAGATCCGTTCGACGCCTTACGGTATAGCGAATACCAATGAATTATATGTGGGCTTCTTCAATGGCATTGCGGCGGACGAACAGCTTGACTATTTAGTTGAAACAATAAATAACCCTCCCGTGTTGCTTTGCCAACCTGAATATTATCATGCTGTAAAGGCGTTCGGTATATGGGGTTTGCCGAACACAAACGGAGCGGGAGCAGAATATGAGGAGATGTTGGAGCGAACGTTCAAATTTTATGAAAATGAAGTTGAACAGCGTAAATGGTATGGTTTGTTTAATTATGGCGATATAATGCATACATATGACCCTGTACGCCATACATGGCGTTATGATGTTGGCGGATACGCTTGGCAAAATACCGAATTGGTACCTACATTATGGCTTTGGCTTGCGTTCATGAGAACCGGACGGGCCGACATATATAAAATGGCGGAAGCGATGTCGAGGCATTGTTCAGAAGTTGACACATACCACATAGGCGAATATAAAGGATTGGGGTCGCGTCATAATGTTCTGCACTGGGGTTGTTCATGTAAAGAAGCGCGTATAGCAATGGCGGGGCACCACCGTTATTTATACTACATCACGGGTGACGAGCGGCTTGGGGATATATTCGATGAAATGAAAGACGCCGAATATGGCGTACTGAACCTTGATCCTTTGCGGTTTCACACCGACGACGATCATAAGACCCATGTTAGAAGCAGCCCGGATTGGTCTTCACTTGCGTTCAATTGGCTTACCGCTTGGGAGCGGCATGGTGACACTGTTTGCCGTGATAAATTGATAAAAGGCATTGAATGTTTAAAAAACATGCCTTATCGCTTGATAACAAGTTCAAATTATGGGTTTGAGCCTGACACGGGTGAAATTATATTTAATGGTGACAGGCAGGCGGGTGGATCGCATTTGGCGATGATAATGGGCGGCCCGCAGTTATATTTTGAGTTAATTGACGTTTTTGATGACCCTGTATGGAAAGATATGCTTGCCGACTATGGCGCGTTTTATCAATTAAGCGCTGATGAAAAAAGGGTTTATTCAAATGACGAAATAAGCGGCAAGGGTTGGGGTATGCCATACGCGGCGACGACGATGGCGGCGTTTGCGGCGGTGCATAAAAATGATGATTCATTGGCACAATTATCTTGGCAACTGTTACGCGCGGAACTGGAACGTTGTAAATTTGAACTGGCAGATGTGGATAAATTTTCCACAAGCGCTGTGAAATCAGAAATGCTTCGAATGTCAACCAACTTCGCTTCTCAATGGTGTTTAAACGTGATTTGTTGTTCAGGCATTATTGGCGATAAAACAAAATAAAAAAATCAAGAGGTGCAAAGATGAAATTCACAAAACCTGTAAGTAAGGGAAAGATGTACAACTTCAATTATGGATGGAAGTTTTTTTTGGCAGATGCATTTCCGCTAAAAATCGCATTGGAAAATCATAAAAATGAAGCTGGCCGCTTTTTCTATGAACCGGAATATAATGATGATAATTGGCAGTCTGTTGGGGTTCCACATACATTTAACGATGGTGATATGTTTGTGAACCGTATTGAAGACGCGGGAACGGGTCAAAAGCGCACGTACGCTTTTTACCGCAAGTGGTTTAAGTTGGACAACACCAAAGATAATAAGGTTTTGATTGAATTTGAGGGGATTCGCCAAACATGCTACCTTTACGTGAACGGTGTAATGGCGGGGTTTTCTGAAAATGGTGTCGCTCCGTTCGCTTTCGATATTTCGTCATATGTAAAGGATGGCGATAATCTTATCGCTATCGCCACAGACAACACATCAACACGCAATATTTTGTTTGTTTCCGCTGAAACGCCTAATCACCCGGAAGCTGAACCGGGGACATTTATTGTAGGTAATTATCACGGTTCCGAAGATGAAATAGCGGCGAGCGAAGGTAAAATGCCTGAATTTAAAAAAGGTGTAGGCTTTTTTTGGAATTGTAACGATTTTAACCCATCGATCGGCGGGCTTACGAAAAATATTCGATTGCATGTAAAACCAAAGGTTTACTTAACACTTAATGTATATAGCAATCTACAAACAAAAGGCGTGTATGTATACGCAAATGATTTTGATTTTAAAACGAAAAGCGCGGTAATCAACGTTGAAGCGGAAATTCGTAACGAGACAGGAGCTCCGGTGACGGCGGAATTTATAAGCGTTTTGGTTGACAGTAACGGCAATGTTGCGGGAACAATCAAAAGCGCCCCTGTCGAAGTTGCCGCCGCTAAACTTCCTTCAAAACCTCCGCTCACAATAACGCCGAAGGACGCGTATGTTTATGAAAACGGTGAATTTAAACCCATTAATGAAGAGGAAGCGGTTGCACCGACTTTTACTGACAGCATTGAAGTGACCGTAGCAAACGGAAACGCAAAAATAGATGGCCTAAATTTTTGGAACGTTAATGCGCCATATTTGTATGATGTTTACACACAACTCATTGTTGATGGGGTTGTGATGGACACAATTAAAACGACAACAGGCTTTAGAAAAATGACATATGACGGCACGGCGGAAAACGGCGGTTTGTTTATCAACGGCGAACGTGTTTGGCTTACGGGATATGCGCAGCGTTCGTGTAATGAATGGGCAGCGATCGGCTATGCCAACGATTGGTTGAAGGATGTTGACGCTAGGCTTGTTCGCGAATCGAACGCGAACCATATTCGTTGGATGCACGTCGCTGCCTGTCCGGCCGACATTCGCTCTGGGGACAGGTATGGCGTTATTAGCGCACAACCAGCAGGTGATAAAGAACGCGAAAATCACGGGCGCCAATGGGACCAACGCGTTGAATTGATGCGTGACACAATTATTTATTTTAGGAACAGCCCTTCAATTTTATTTTGGGAAACGGGGAACAACTCTGTTGGTTTAGAACATATGCGTGAAATGACGCAACTTCGCAAAGAACTTGACCCAAATGGAGGCCGTTGGATGGGTTGCCGAACGATTAATAAACGAGAAGTTGTTGAAGAATCGGAATTTGTCGGAACTATGCTTAACCGCCACGCGGGGCGCTTCCAATCTGAGCTTATGCCTATTTTAGAAACGGAGTATGCGCGGGAAGAATCGCCGCGTCGCGTTTGGGATGATTATTCGCCGCCGAACTTTGATTATGATAATGTATGGATTGGCCTTGGAGGAAGGAAGCAAACCGGGTTTGACGTACATGACTTTACGGCGGAGGAATTCGCTGTGGTTACGGCACGTGGTTATAGTGAATTTTTTAATGACAGAATGCAAGGCGCTTCCAAAAAGCACCTATATTCAGCCGCAGCGGCGTTGTGTTGGACGGATTCCGCTCAGCATGGAAGACAGTCTGCCAGCGAAAACGCGCGTATGAGCGGACGGGTTGACGCGGTGCGCTTAAAGAAACAAAACTTCGAAGCTTATAGAATTATGCAAAGCGGAAAACCTGATATTAAAATAATGGGCCATTGGAATTATCCGCAAGAAGACGGCGTGAATTATCGCTATCCATTGAAAAAATTTGAAGGCGGGAGGTTCATTAATACAGGCGAATACGCTTTCCGTGACCCTAAAAATAAAACGATATATGTTTTAGGAAGTTATGCGATTTCTAAGATTGAACTTTACGTAAACGGTGAATTGAAAGGTGTTTGCGAAAAACCAATAAACACATTTATTTTCAAATTCGAAAACATAGACGTTACGGCAAGCGGTTATGTCATGGCAAAGGGATATGCTTATGATGGTTCGATCGTTGAAGACAGAATAGACACGACGAGCGAACCGGCGCAAATCCGGTTAACGCCTTACACGGGTGAGAACGGCTTACTTGCGGATGGCGTTGACATTATGTTCTTTGATATTGAGATTTTAGACAAAGCGGGTAGGGTATGTCCATTATGTTACGAAAGAATTGATTTTGACATAACGGGTGACGCCAAATTCCTTGGTGGCTATAACAGCGGGCGTTTTAATGGTTATGGAAAAAATGACAGTGTTATCCACCAAAGCCATGTTTTCGCAGAATGTGGGATAAATCGTGTTTTCGTTCGCGCCGGCGTTAACGCAAGCGAAATCGTACTTGACGCGAAAATGGGGGGGTTAACAGCTCAGGCTAAAATAACAAGCGTTTCCGCGCCAAGTTGTGCCTTGATTGAAAATAGTGAACCACAGGTGTGGGAAGCTTCTAAAACCAAGGACATTCCGACGAATAACTTCACATTTGAACCGATTCCCGCCGCTGACGCCGTAAAGTATACGCCAGACGAAAATATTTACAGCAGAATCGTCATCAACAACGGACACGAAATGGATACAAAGTGCCGAAATCCGATTTTTAAAGACGGCGCGGTATGGGGACCGATTATCTTCGTTCTTGATCGCCTTAAAAATGTGGCCCCGGGTTTGGATTACACTTACGATGAAATTAACCGAAGGTTGACCGTTATATCCGGCGGTAAAAAAATCGTCGCCGAATATGGGCACACGCATTTATTGATTGACGGAGAAGAAAATCTTATGGGTGGAGAACCTATCCTTAACCGTGAAATTTTTTGGATGGAATTAAGCGCTATCATTCCTCATATTGATGGGATTACCGCGCAATATGACGAAGGGGTTCATATTTATCGGATCGATTCGGTATAATTTATTTGCACTATAAAATTCAAACAAACCACCCCAATGATGAAAATTCGGGGTGGTTTGTTTGGTTATTAAAAATTATAGACCTGTCCTGAAACCGCGATTTCATTCACTTATGACAACGAAAAAATTGGGGTTTAGGACAGGTCTAATAAATAGTCTATTTCGCTGTACATATATTGTATTCCGCCATATATTCGGGCCGCCATCCCTGTTTTGAGCGGCGAAGCCCTTCGATACCCATATCATCCATCAAATTCACGTGAGGGCATGTTGCGAAATGCCCTTCTAGGAATAACTTAAACAGCGCAACGCTCGCACCGCGATAATTTACGTCGGCTTTCGCGATATGGATAATTGAATTATCGCCACGGCATTCACCCAAAATAACGCCAATCGCTTTACTGTCGGCAAATAGCACGCCGCCTTTGAGACCAAGCGCATCGCGCTGTTTCAACAAGACATTGGTTACGCTTAATTCAGCGTTCGGTGAAATGCTCCTATCTTCAATGATGTCTGACAACATTGTTTGACATTCGGGGATTAGGCTTTCTGTTATTGGAATGATTTCAGCGTTATAATTATCCACGAAAAAATTGTAATGGTTTCGTTTTGTGTGAAGTTTTTTACCCGTAAGTGTTATGAAATTTTCACGCGGAACGATATAGTCTTCGCGGTCACGTTCACGCTCAACTGTGAAATAATCGATTAAATCAATTTCTTCAAGTGTATTAAGCATTAAATTGGAAACTGACATCAAAGTTAATCGCTTGCCTTTTTTTGAAAAATATTCGAGAAGATAAAGCAACGCACGCTTAACATCATTTTTTTCGCCAAGAGGGAAGTTCACGAATTCTAAGCCTGGCTCATTTTCGCGGCTCGGCGTTTTACCGAACACGCATAGGCAATTTTCAACGATGGAGTGACGGTGTGAGAAGAGCCCTTGCCAGCCATACCACGTAACGAAAGAATATTCCGAATTTATATAATCGTTTATTTTTAAATATTTTTCTATGTGTGTTCTATCCGCCAAAGCGAATGGTTTAAGGTTAAGCTCCGACTTGCTCATCAATTTCTCTTATCCTTCCAGTTTTCTTTTATAACCTGCCGTTGGCGCGCAATGGCAAGGGTGTTGTTTGGCACATCTTCGGTTATAGTTGAACCGGCGGCGACATAAGCTTCTTCACCGATATTTACGGGTGAAACTAAATTTGAGTTGCACCCGATAAAGGCGCCGTTTTGAATTGTTGTGCGGTATTTGTTTTTTCCGTCATAATTTGAAATTATAGCGCCGCAGCTGAAATTAACGCCTTCACCCATATCGCAATCGCCTACATAAGCTAAATGGGAAATTTTTGAACCGTTGCCGATATTCGCCTTCTTGATTTCAACGAAATCACCGACTTTGACGTTGTCGCCTATTTTTGAACCCGGACGAATGTAAGCGAAAGGGCCAACGCTTGTTTTGTTACCTATTTCGGATTCAACGGCGACGCTGTTTTCAAAATTTACGCCGTTACCCAAAGACATGTCAGTTAATTTACCACTCATTATTTTACAATTATCGCCAATGACGGTCTTGCCAAGGATATGCGTATTTGCCCAAATTTCTGTGTCTACGCCTATTTGAACGTCGAAGTCGATGTAGGTATGATCTGGGTCAATAAATGTCACGCCGTTAAGCATGTGACGTTCATTAATTCTTTTGCGCATTATTTTCGTCGCGTTAGCCAAATCAACACGTGTATCGACCCCTTGGAATTCATCTGCGTTCGGTGAAACCACAACGCCGCCTTTCAAACCCATTTCGAGCATAATACGTGGTAATTCGGTTAGGTAATATTCACCTTTTGCGTTGTTGTTTTTTAAAGAATTTAACGCTTTATATAAAACCGAGGCATCAAACGCGCATACGCCGGTGTTGATTTCCTTTATTTGCTTTTCATCCGCCGTTGCGTCGTTGTTTTCGATGATGCGTTTAAAAGCGCCGTTTTCGCGCAATATGCGCCCGTATGATAAGGGATCATCCAAAACGACGGAAACGATAGTAAAGGCATTGCTTTCGCGCTCATGGGTTTCCACTAATTTTGTTATCGTGTCTGGTGTGATTAGAGGGTCAGCGCCGAACAAAACGACAACTGTTCCCGCATATTCCGCGAAGAACTCATTGGCGGACATAACGGCGTGACCGGTACCTAATGCATTTGTTTGAGTGAAGAATTGTGCCTTATCGATAATCGTTTGCTTTACTAAAGCTGATTGGTTGCCGACAACCACCGCGCAGTCCGCTCCCGCGTCATTTGCCGTGTCAACGACATGTTCAACCAATGTTTTACCCGCCAGTTTATGCAAAAATTTAGGTAGATTTGATTTCATACGCGTACTTAACCCCGCGGCCAACACAATTGCCTTAAACTTTGACATACGTCACCTCGAAAATAATATTTCTTATATAATAGCATTAATTGCATGTTCATGTAAATGTTTTTTTTGTAGAAATAAAAAAGGCGGCATAATGCCGCCCCTACAGCGTGAAGTTTCAAATTTATTATCTAACCAACCAACCGCCGTCAACGGTTAAAAGATGCCCCGTGATATAGTCAGCCGCTTTACTTGAAAGGAACACGGCCGCGCCGAGAAGGTCAAATGGTTCGCCCCATCGTCCGGCGGGGATGCGTGATAGGATTGATGCGTTGCGCGCTTCGTCAGCACGGATTTGAGCGGTGTTGTCGGTCGCGAAATAACCTGGGGCTATCGCGTTAACTTGGATGTTTTTAACCGCAAGCTCGTTAGCGAATGATTTTGTAATTCCCGCAACGCCGTGTTTTGAAGCGGCATATGACGGAACACGGATTCCGCCTTGGAACGACAACATGGACGCGATGTTAACGATTTTACCACCGCCCTGTTTGTCCATAACCTTCGCGGCTTCAAGCGACATATAGTAAACGCCGCTTAAATTGATGTCGATTACCGCCTTCCAATCTTCGTCGGTTGATTCTAAAAGATCGTTGCGTCGAATAATACCTGCGTTGTTGATTAATATATCAAGGCTTCCCATTGTGTCTACGCAAGCCGCGATGGTTTTATTCACATCGTCCCTATTAGCGACATTTGCCTTCATAAAACCGAATTTCACACTTTCGCCTTCAACGAGTGACTTGGTTTCCTCGTAAGCATCGGTAATATCGGAAACGAAGACATTTGCGCCGGCCTTAGCAAGCGCTAACGCAAAGCCTTGCCCTAAACCAACGTTTCCGCCCGTTACAAGGGCAGTTTTGCCTTTAAGGCTAAAAAAGTTCATGGAAAAATTTTTAATATCGAAGTCCATTCTAATTACCTCCTGATTTTCGTTTATTTGGTAAATTTTTAACTATTAAAAGAATAAGCATAACAGACAGCGGTATGATCACCGCGTTAAGCCCAGCGGTTAAACTGAAAGCATCGGCAATTAGGCCGACAATACTGGGCATTATTATCGCACCGGATATGGCGACCGCCATCAACGTACCCGTAACCGCGCTGGAAGCGGTATTGTCCGTCACCGCTATGGTAAGCGGAAACATGCCGGCCATGCTTAAGCCGACAATAACAAGGCAAATGATAGCAAGGGCAGTACTTCCCGTCGTGATGATAACCACAAAAGATATCGAGAAGACCGCGCCGAATATTAATAATATTCTATTTTTATTAATGCGTTGAGGTATAGCCGCGCAAGAAAGCCGGCCGATTAATATCATTACCCAAAGTAGGGTAGGGGTAACGCGAGCGATGTTCGCGGGTAGCAAGCCTGTGTTTTCGAAAAAAACCTGAAACCAGCCCACAATCGTTGCTTCGGCCGCGAGATAACAAAACAGAACACCGGAATTAAGCCAAAAATTACTTGTTTTAAGAAACGCGAACGAACCGCCACTGGTTTTAACCGTTGGTTTATTAGACATTGTTGAACGCGCAAGAAAAACGAAGGCGACGATCGCGATAATTGACAACGCGTACGGAGCGGCTCGCCAACCGAACGGAATGTTTGCGCCAAACACAAGCAAAAGCGGCGCAGACAACGCGCCAAGGGCAAAGAACGCGTTCAACGAACTAAGGGCCGAGGCGCGGTTCGTAGAAATCTCCGACACCACGTTCGTATCGGTATTGCTCATCGTTCCGCGACCTATGCCTATTAAGGCGTATGCCAAAACAAGCACGGCCAAACCGCCGAAAAGCGTTACCAGCAGAAAGCCAATAACAGCGAACGGGCCAAGTAATAACGCCGACTTCTTTTTACCGATAAAAAGCGGCAGCACACCAACGAGCATAACCGCGCTGAGGTTGCCGATTTGATGGGATGACAAAAGCAACCCGCTTTGCGCGTAAGTTAAATTATATTCTTCGCGTATGTAGGGTAATAGCCCGCCTTGAAGCACCGCCATCATGCCGATGTTAAAGTGGGTGAAATACATGGTAAACAATAAGCCTAAATTTGCAGATGCAACCCCAAATTTGCGTGTTATGTAGTTCATGTGTTGAAGCCACATCCTCTTAAAATTTCTTGGACAATTTTGTCTACGCTTTTTGAATGGGCGTAGATTTTAGTTTCTGTTATGTGTTTATAATTGATTTCGCGCCACAGTGGTTATCTTGAAAATCGCCTTGCAAAAAGGATTTAGGAGCATTTTTGCGGATAAAAAAGCCTGCTTCTTCCGGATCATATAAAAATGAATTTGCTAAAAGTTTACGCAGCTTTTTTACCGTTGTGGTTTTGCCGGCGCCAAATGCTCCATTAATCCAGAGTATCATATAATTACCTCAATTCGGTTGGTTTAAGCACGTCCCAATCCGTAAACGTCTGGTTTTCGCCGACCATTCCCCAAATGAACGTGTAGTTCTTCGTTCCTACGCCAGAGTGGATTGACCAGCTTGGAGAAATAACAGCCTGTTCGTTTTCGATTACGATATGGCGGGTTTCTTTAGGTTCACCCATTAAATGGAAGACAACGTTGTCAGGCTCGATGTTGAAATATAAGTAAACTTCCATACGCCTGTCGTGCGTGTGAGCGGGCATTGTGTTCCAAATGCTGCCTGGCGCAAGGATGGTCATTCCCATAACTAATTGGCATGATTTGCAAATAGAAGGATGGACATATTGGTTGATTACGCGCTTGTTGCATTGTTCGTCTTCGCCCATGGGAACCTTGTTGGCGCGTTCAAGCGTAATATGTTCAGTTGGGTAAGAGGTGTGTGCTGTGCCGCTGTTCATGTAAAATTTAGCGGGGTTCTTCGCGTCTGCGCTTAGAAATTGAATGTCCTTGGCGCCCATTCCGACGTAAAGGCCGTCTTGGTTGTTCATTTCATATGTTTTTCCGTCGACGATTACGCTGCCTTTTCCGCCGATGTTGATAACTCCCATTTCGCGGCGCTCCAAGAAATATTCGCATGCAAGCTCCTTGCTAACGGCGAGCGTAAGCGGTTTGTCGGTCGGGGTTATACCCGCCGCTATAATCCTGTCATAATGGCTGTATGTCATTGTTACTTCTCCGGGAATAAAAACTTTATCCACCAAAAAGTGCCTTCGTAGAGCCTCGGTGTCATACTT
>Ga0131853_10027243_pt1 | contig 10266 bp, 2 predicted proteins | sample TergutLab28metaG_FD_92764 | JGI IMG/M metagenome (GOLD analysis project Ga0131853, IMG submission 92764) | Labiotermes labralis P1 segment gut microbial communities from Petit-Saut dam, French Guiana - Lab288 P1 (version 2) (version 2) | ecosystem: Host-associated > Arthropoda: Insects >... | reverse complement strand
TCCATTCCCTTCTCTCTAGACTGGCTACTTGTTTTCTAATCTCCTCTACGAGGAATGAATGATTTTTCGCGTTGCGAAGCGAATCAAGGGAGACCCGGCTGTCAGTGTATATTATGGCAGTTAATGGGCTGATTCTTTCTCTGTTCAGCAGCTCTATCTCTTCTAGTGCTTTGTGTATAGCTACTTGCTGCGCTTGATTGTTCGAGCATCTGTCTTCTAGTTTCAACTTCTGTCTGGCTATTATGTCACTTCTTTTGAATATTACTACACCCGACTCAACGCCTCCTTGATACTTGCTTCCGTCGGTGTATGCGCAAATTGCTGCTTCTTCGTGAGCTCCTGCCTCTATGATTGATATAGCTTTAGCCGGGTGCAGCCAGGGCCTGTATTCTACTTCGTAGTCCAGGTTTATGGCTTGCTGTTGTTGCTTATCTCGAAATGTGTATTGTTTGACCATTTCCTCAAGTTTTAATATGATGGGGGTAGTTCCTGTCAGTATGCATAGCGTCTCGTTGGACGTAGTACGGTATGTATGTATGTATGTAAGTATGTATGTGTGTATGTATGTATGTATGTATGTATGTATGTATGTATGTATGTATGTATGTATGTATGTATGTATGTATGTATGTATGTGAGTGTATGTATGTGTGTTAATATGTGTGTTATTATGTGTGTGTGTATGCATGCATGTATGTATGTGTGTATATATATATATACACACACACACACACACACATACATATAAGTGTGTATAGGTGGCATATAATTATACAAATATTAAATAAAAAATGAAGGGTCTTTTCACGAAGTGAAAAAGTCCTTGAGATGCACGTAGAATAATCATTTATGTCCAAGATAAAAGGGACATTACTTTTGAAGACCCAGCTAAGACAGATATGCATATCAACAGTAGGATAACTTTACAGCTGGGCTTACAGAATGTCTGTAACTTGATCATAGTATAGGTGTGAAGATGTTCGTCTCCAGGAGCTGCTGGCATTCTATTAGCATATATGCCACTGTGTAAACGTACCCAGTTCGCAACACAGGCATACGGAAATTCCGAGAAGCAATTAGTTATCAGTTCCATTACGGGGCCAAGTATAAACTAATGTGGTGCGAATTTGGGGAAGGACAAGTGGGGCCCATGCCTAACTTCTGCACATTAATTGCAGTGACGTAGTGTTTCATCTGTCCGACTTAGTCTGACGTAGTGACCGTGCACTGGATTATATACAGCATGGTGGTTGTGAATGGAAGGTCCTGGCTCTAAAACTGGCAATTACGTATTGAATGTGACGTAATGATCTACCAGGAAACGATGTGTGTTCTCAGTGTGTGAACGCAAATACACATGTATTTTCCGTTCCGACCAAGTTCCTCGCAACCACTAACAAATTTTTCGGAAAATTCCATTATATTTTCCTGTCTTCCTGCTATTTCAATTCTGTTCTGCCTCTTAAACATATATTTCTTGGATAAGTACACGAATTCAAGAGTAAAAAAATAGCACTACCCTTTTCACTCGGTTTTGACTTGAATGGAATGCAAATGGACAAGAATATATTTTGGGACCGGTCCAGCAGAGGCTGTAGATGGCGAAGATTTAATTTTTGATTGGTCAAGAAAGGGTTATCAGTATATGAAATGAGAACTGCGTTCTTCTGCGTTATTACGCAGCCAGTAGTGGTAATTCCTTACCGACGTTTCGGGACAATCTATCGGTCCCATCTTCAAGGGTCAAGGAGCCAAGAAGAATATGTGAAATGTATGTCACCTTATCTAAAGCACATAACAACATTTTAACAAATATAATTTGTGCGGACAAGCCACAGTGTAAATTTTCCAACAGACAGACTGGATCAAACGGACAGACGTGTCACGGAAGGTTATCAATAGGCTAGAGCGATATTTTGAGTTCAAAAATAATAGTGAAGTATCAAACGAACATGCAGTTAAGCTGTGGCAAATCGCGGCCTAGAGATCGGGTCATATGAAGACGAATCCACACGACTACCAGCACTAACAGAACACTATTCTCTGCTTGTCGGACACGCGAAACAGAACTCTTGTGGACATGCTGATGAACAGCGATTATATCAAATACGGCGTCACGCTATGACGCTAAGCAATGATTACGGCTGATCTGAAGCAAAACATCAGAGCCATAACCGCGTGGAAGGAGAGAGTGCTCTTTGTGATGTTCGTCCAGGTTTAACGGTATTGCGGCGTGGCCATATAGCAGCGTCTCCACTGGGGACAAGTGATTTAAAATTTGTCCGTACTGTAACAGTCTAAATCCCTCTTACTCTTAAGGAAATATAGTGATTGCGTGGCCGAAAAAATTTTTAATCCTTTATCTTGTTCATATCCCAGCACTGATTATTACTATATCAAATAAAAACTGACAAATTCTCTCATATATTACTAAGTCACCACTTTATTAAGATTATACGTAGGTATAACTCCAATTTGTTTCAACTCTTGAAGGGTCATCTTCGGGGTGCATATTTGATACATTCTAGCAAAAAATAAAAAAAAAAGAGTCACCAGATGCAAAATTCAACGTACTGTGCAGTGCGTACCGTAACAGCAACATAGCTACTGCAGTATAGCTATAGCAGTACGTTAATAGTCGCTGTAGCAGTAGCTGCACTGCGGCTGCGGTACGCAGTAAAAGCACTAAGTTGACTTTTACATCCGGTGAATCATTTTGTTGAACCTGCTCTTCGAATGTATCAAATGCACTCCCCGCAGATGATCCTTTAAGGGTTGACAAATTCTTGCATTACGTATAGTCTTAAAAAAGTGGTGATTTAGTAATATGTGGGTGCATTCGACGGTCATTTAATTGATATAATTTTTAGTCCATTTCAGTGCTGTAAGAAAACGATCAGCAGATGATATTAATCATTTTAAAGATGAAAATTTAATTCTTCACCTCAATAAATTCCGCCAGTGCCTGTGATTTAAATACAATTTGTAGCTACTTATAATACACAAACATTTTTATGTGCTTCTCCTTAATTGTAATTCAGTTCCTTTTCATCTAGGTAAAAATAATTTATCATTTACTGTTAAAGTACAGCACCCTCCGGGTCGAGAAGCATGACGCTGACTACAAATAATACGAATTGCGATAGAAGGAATATTGAACCACACACACAAGCCTATTAACCCCTCTTCCCTTTTTATACTCTACAGTAAAGGTTTCCCTCCTTATGCTTATTTATGTTTGGGTATGTATATCCAAGACCTTCAGCGTCGTCTCGTTGCGATATACTGAAACAGCGAGACACTTTTGCGACGCGAAAATCAAGCGAAAGAGATGAAAATTTTCTGTCAAGTCGGGCCAGTCCATAACCCATATTATTCGCACGCGACCAGAAGAAGGCGAAGTAAATGTAAGCGGAACAAGAGGGCAAATTTGCGCATGCGCACTAGGCCGTTTCTGTGTCACAGACAACTAATTACATTCCCCATTAGTGCAGGTACGTGGTCTCAAGTTTTCGGGAAATAACTTAGGGCAAAGTTTCTAGCTTCCAGCCTATCCAGCTCTAAGGTCTTCTCATGGAGAGACGGTACATCCACTTCACTGACGTCTTGTCTAGAATATACATCGTACATTCACTGAAAGTAACTTAATATTATGTTGCTGTCCGTTTCAGGTAACTGCCCTTACTGAAGCAGTCCAAAGCATGATGTACAAAATTAGCTCCTAATTTGTATGTATCATTCGGACATTGACAGACAGACTGGCACATACTCCACATACCCGTACACATTATTAAACGGGCTATCCGTATGATATTGACCCTGATAATTGGGGACAGGGCAGGGCAGAGAAAGGGTGTGCTTGTGAACGCTGTAGTGAATCTCCTGACAGTGCTCCATCACTTTTTATCTATGTCATATCATTCTACACATAATGACATTCTCTGATCCCAGTGGCCATTCGATCTAAAGCGTAGGTCTAGCAACGCTCAGTTCTGGGGTAGCAGGTTCCAGTCCTGTAGGGGCACGAACGTTCCTCTCTTGTGTTTTGTTGTGTGTTGTGTAGCTGGTAGACTCTGAGACGAGCTGATCACTCTTTCAGAGGAGTTTTACCGGGTGTGGTATGGTTTGTGTGTATGTGTCTGAATTTGATTTAGAAATGTCTGCAATGAGGCAGCCTAGGACCTAGTTGGGTCGTTGCGCCACAAAAAAATATTGAGATTCATATTTGGGGTCACTACGAATATTTATCGATAAGCCTGGCTCTTTTCCGGTTAGTCGCCTGCGTCTCGTCGCGGAAACCCGGGTTCAGTTCCAGAGGGCAATACAGAAATGATACTACGTACATTCCGAGCAACTGTAATTTCGAGTTCAGTACACAGTCCTGTCAACAGACGGAACCACTGGCATTACTACAGCATAAAGTGGTTATGGTTGAAACTTCCTAAGAGATGTTGAATGTTTTTGAGGCGGAACAGGAAGCATCTAACTAGAGGCGTGTATGATCTATGCTCGAGGCAGGTGCCATAATGTTTCATCGTTCCTCTGATCATTATGTCACGTTCAGCTGCCGCTAAAGACTTCATACAGATGTTAATGGCAGCACTTACATGAGGGATGATGCGTGCTGAATCTTCTCGGATGCCTTACTTGCATCATCCACTTTGGTTCTGCGGGCGATGGAATCCATGCAGATTGACAGACAAGGAGACAAGAGAGAAGAAAACAAACGGAGAAGAAAAACAAAAAGGACGCAGACAACATATGAAACAGCGAAAATTACGAACTATTAGCTACAGATAAAGTGAGAAGAGAGTGTGTTTAAAAAAACATGGAATGTGTGTTTCTGACTGTGAAAATTGGCCATAGACTTCGTTATATTTTTGCTGATGTCAAGGTCAATACTTAGATTTCTACCACACCCAAAAACCAATACACAACTGTAAGAATAATTAGGAAAACCACTCTGCCACATTTTGAATTAAGTCATCCCGTTGTGTTATCTGAATATTTACTTTATTACAATATGTTTCCGTGAACACAACTAACATTTAAAGTATAACATTAATGCGACATGTTTCGACTTGTGACAGTCATCATCAGGCTGATCTAAGAACCGTTTAACATTTTACAGGTTTTATTTTGTCCATTTGGGATTCCAAATGCACAAAATAAAACCTGTAAAATGTTAAACGATTCTTAGATTAGCCTGATGATGACTGTCACAAGTCGAAACATGTAGCATTAATGTTATACTTTAAATGTTAGTTGTGTTGACGGAAACATATTGTAATAATGTAAATACTCTGCCACAATTTAGTAATCTCATTTAACATGGTACAAAAGAAAATATATTTCCTTTTTTTAAATGAAAATATTAGTGTCTTCTGAGACATAAAGCCGTGCACTCTGCTGTAAATATACAGTATTTTCAGGGGATTCTGCTGCCTCTACCATCTGTTTACATCTTATGAAACACTGTTACCATCCTACCAGAATATACGGCGTCACAACCCAGAATAGAGTAATATTCACAGCACAGGCATAACATGGGGGTGGAAGGAGAGGCAAATGCACGCCCCCCCAATATTTTTCAACGTACAAACAACGTTTTTTGGTTACTGAGTTGGAGAGGTGCAACTGAAAAAAAGGAGTATTTTTAAATCGATTATAGAAGTGGTGTAAAGACAGAAAAAGCATTAAAAAAAAAGGAATACAGAATAAAGGTATTGGAATTCCCAATATCCATCGTCAAATTTGCACCACCCCTCCCTTCCAATGTCATCAGCCAAGATACCCCTATGATCACTGTCACCGCTCAGAGAATCTGAAGTCTCTCTTGTAAAATATCTGACTATATATTTTGTATCTTTTCAAAACGGGTGCAAATTCGACTCTTGTACTACCTCATGTATTGACAAATGGCCCAATGTTGCCATCTCAAAATGAGTTGGAAGGTTTCACAGACATTTAGAAATTCAGTCTGGTAAATATTTTCATTAGTACATTAGAAGCAGTAAAAGAAGATTGTGTTCAATTTGTCATAATAAAACAAAGATAGTGTAAGTGCCAAAACACGAAACAGCACAAAGTAACAGAGAGAGTGTTTAGTGTTGATATAAAATGGACAGTCACATAATTAGATGCTGAAATGCATGAAAAATGAAAGCACAGCACAAACTTACACTTAACACACACTCCTGCACCAGCTACACACTAACGTAGTAGATATTAATGTTCCTCAGCACAGATTAAGTTCCATTAACCATTCCCATGTAAAATATATATTAAAGTTCCTAAGTAATGCTTATTCCTTCCACCAAAACCTTCTGTTCTTGCTTTTGTTTTTATTCCCACAAACCTCCGCTCCATTCTTCTATCTATTTGAGTACAAAATATGTTCTGCCGTCTAGAGACTAGTCACAGGAACTAAAGTGAAAGCAATTTCAGTGAATGAAAGTTTGCAGAATATGTTGTATATGGTGCAGACTGGCTCAAAAATATCCGTGGACTATGCTGGAAACAACATGAAAAGGAATAACTCAATGGTCAAATATATGATATACAACATGGGAAAGGTTAATAAAGTTTGCATTAAAAAATTACAATTGGCATCAGTTTCTTCGGTCTCATCTGTATTACACAACAGCATATCAAAATCAGTTCTAAAACTTCCTCTAATGCAATTTTAAAATTTGTATTTTGCATGGAAGGAAAAGAAACGCCTGTAAATAATATGATTTTTTTCAAGTAAGTTCACATTTAAAATACTATGTAGGTCAGATAAGGAAATCAGTCCTTTGACTCTCAAACAAAAACATTGTTCTCCCATGTAGGTGAATTGAAAAATTGCAACATTCTGTAATTTAAAAACTGCTCTAATAATGATTTCTCTGTATTCAAAAAGACTACATATTTTTCACGGCAAAAAGACCACCAAACGTTAGGATTAACACCTGCAACCTTGTAGGATCTGATACTATGCTGTTTGATGGATAGGTACGATAGTTTCAGAGCGCCATGTCATCAGCATCATTACGGAAGTTAAAGACGAAGATGACGTTTTCCTGTCAAATGCTATTTATCATAAATTAGTTTAAATTATGTCTTTGAAACACAAACAAATGCATATATGCAATAAACTACAGGTATCAATTATCACCTTTCCTCCTACGTACATGTTTCGGCACTCATCGTCTTCAGGGAGAACTTTTTTGTGTATGCTCAAAACTATTTTTACATGTTGTAATTACATAGGTTAGCATATTTTATACAGTTACTTTAGAAACCACGTTTGTTTAAGATCTTACGTTACCACGATGAAACAAACATGTTTTGTTAGGTAACTGTATAAAAGTTGCTAACCCATCTACCAGAGTACACAGCATCAAAGCAACACCCTCATACTAATATTAACTGTTGTGAGAATCTGAAGTCTTAGTATCAGCCACATGCTTGGAATGTTTAGAATAATTAGAATATGCAGTAAAAATATTGGACTATAATTAAACTGCAAGATATAAGAACAAACAATTTTTAGTACTGTATTATATTTAGTAAATTATTATTCTATGCACTACAATTTCTATGGGTCTATATTTTGCCTCTTAAATTTCAATATTTACTGATCAAGCGTAACATTTTAAACATGTTGCCTTGGGATATGAATCTTAATGACAGATTTAAGTTCAGTCACTGTAGCTTCTTTAATTATTAAATTATTTAGCTTGTAAACTTCTTCTCTGCCCTGCAAACTTATTCTCTGACCGATCACAATATAAAAACTGGGAAACTAACAACGAACAAAGGAATTGTTTTTTAATTCTGAACTGTCACAATAACAAAGATATATTAAGATTTTCGTAAAGTTATCCTTTCTCAGAATTGAGCAAATCAAACCTATGCCATACACTTATAGATAGTTCATATAAAAAACCCTGTAACATTCATCATTCAGCTGCATGTACAAATCAGTTGCATGAATGAATGCATTTCATACTCCGTGAAACAACCTGAGAGATTGGCGTTTGTGTGTTTTACTATAGACTTGGCTGTGGTACTTACGAGGGAGGGCTGGGTAAGGGCACCTGGTGTATCTTCCACGTGGCAACGGACATGGAGTGCTCATCCGCTGCGTAGCACCGCCACAGGCTCTGGATCAGGGTGGCTGCCGGCTGCCGTCTTCGTATCATGTGCTTCTGTCTTTGCTGCTGTTGCACTTTGAGGGCAAAACCTGAGCCCAAGATTCCCTGCAACAGTTCAAGGAACTCTAAGTGACCTTGTAACATGTCTTTGGATTCTAAATGTAAGATATCCTCTGGTAGTACCAGAAACCTTCAGTCTAAGAGTACAGCAACAATTCGAGAAATTCTTGATGGACTTTGTAATGTGTTTTGGAATTCTAAATATTAGGCACCCAGCTGGGTAGCAGGGTGGGGGGAGTGAGTTGTGCGGGGCACCGCGTGCTCCACAGTACAAGGGGCAGCAAATAAGTGTTGTCAATTAAAAAAAATGATTTTCTGTGCTCAACAAATTATAACTTATTGAGGCAAATAAAAGAAATTTCAATACATAATTTTTTAAAGTTTATATTTCTGTTATGTGTGGCCCTTGAGATTACAGGATCCTAAAACCTAGCTGCACCAATGAATGCATCCTCTGGTAATAGCATAAATATTCAGTTTAATTAATTCTGCAACAGTTCAATGAATTATGTGACCTTGCTGTGACATGTCTTGAAGACTTAAATTTAAGGCACCTGGTAGTATTTATAGAAGCCTACAGTCTAAGCTCTACTGCACCAATTCTAGAGACTATAAATGTATTTTTTTTTAAATTTACAAGTGATGTTATACTGAATGCGTTTGTACTATGGCCTCAAATGGACTTATTGTACTAAGCCATGATGATAGATGAGTGTGAACTATTGGCAGAATGGGAACTGGTAGGGAAATGCTGAAGTGATCAGGAAAGTTCCCACCCCTGTGTCAATTTGCCCAACATAAATTCTGTACAGACTAACTGCAGCCCTGTAGAGAGGCAACCTGTCAGATAACTGCTAGAGCCATTGCATGTCTCCTCTAGAACTTTGGTACAGTTGGTATTTGTGTACAGTTGGTATTTGTGTGTACGAAAAGGGCAAGACATAATTTCCTGGAAGACTGAAATTTTCAAAATTTGTAGATTTATTTATTAAAGATGTGAGCAAAAGAAGAATACATAACACTAAATCCTGTAATTTGGTCACATGCCCTGTAAACATCACCTGCTGTTTTCAGCAATGTCTGAATGTTACTCACCGCTGGGAGAGCGAAGAATGATATACCGAGCAGTGCGCAGAAAGAGGCGATAACCTTGCCCTGCCAAGTTTCGGGTACGGCATCGCCGTAGCCCACCGTGCAAAGCGTTATCTGCAAGAAAAGAAATTGGTGTCTATGCAATGCTATATTTTCCACATCTGCATTAATTATTTCTGGATGTTTCTGTAACATGGGAAAATAAACAAACCGATTGATAATAAAATAATTAATTCAAATATTTGGTCTTGTCCACATTAATTTTATATAATTTCAATAAAAGCAAATACCAGTAATTCTGCACACCCTTCACACAATTCTGCACACCCTTCACACAATTCCGCACACCCTTCACACAATTCCGCACACTTTTCACACAATTCTGCACACCCTTCACACAATTATGAGCGAGGAAAACAAAACAGTCGTTAATAATATATGTATGAATGAGAGCTGTGGGCTTTGAAATGTAAACTAAACACACATAAAACCTTTATCACTGGAAAAATTGTTGCAGTTTTTCCTGTTCAGTGACAAAATATTCCCTAATTGTTACCCTGAATTGCACATGAGCTTCCTCTACTTTTCTTAAAGTATTCTGTCCTGTTATTATGCTACTAGTGAACCTTGGCATTAATGATAATTTACAGTGTGTTGGTTTATATATAGTTCAACAGTTTATACAACATGATCCATTCTTTGGAAAATAATTCTCAAATCTGTGTGTTAATATCGAATTATATAAGCAATAGATAATTCTGTAAAATTATTCTTAACCAACTTTAACATAGGTTTGTAAGCCATTTTTCTGGCTGCCTTCGTCAGAAGAAAATTCTGGTTGTGTCAATAATAATAGTTCACACATTTGGCACGGGGGGGGGGGGGGTGGAAAAAAATTAAAAATAAAAGGAAATTATAATTTAAAAATTAAAAAAAAGAAAATTAAATTAAAATTAAAATTCCAAAAAAAATA
>Ga0131853_10027242_pt1 | contig 10266 bp, 8 predicted proteins | sample TergutLab28metaG_FD_92764 | JGI IMG/M metagenome (GOLD analysis project Ga0131853, IMG submission 92764) | Labiotermes labralis P1 segment gut microbial communities from Petit-Saut dam, French Guiana - Lab288 P1 (version 2) (version 2) | ecosystem: Host-associated > Arthropoda: Insects >... | reverse complement strand
ATAGAAAAAAAAAAAAAAAAAAAAAAACATAAAAAACAAAACATTAGTAATATCTGGATGTTTAAAAAAAAAAAAAGGGGGGGGGGGGGGGGGGGTTTGTATATATATTTCCAGACATGTATACAAAAAATTAATAATGGTGTCCTGAACATACATGAAGACTAGTGAAGTGTACGACTGTTGCTAACACTTAAATAAAAAATCTTCCAGCCTAAACTTCCAGGGTTTTTTCGAGTGTACTGTTTAATAACGTTGTCAGTTGCTCAGATTATGTAACATCAGTGACAGACAAATACAAAAGAGTACAGAGCAAGAGTGAAATAATAATGCAAGGAAAAAACTAAGGTAACAGCAGAAAAACCTGGCTCAGTGCCAGTCTATCTGCCACAAATCCCACATGGACTGCCAGGGATAGAACCCAGGTCTCTGTGGTGAAATGCCAGTGACTAACCACCCCAGTTATGGCACAGCCTCTGAAGTTACAGCTGCACAGGTACATAAACATAACCAAATGTGCCACCAGAACAACCACATTGTTAAAGTTTAATTTCATCTTTTTTAGGACAAACACAAGAAAGGGAATGAACTGGTCTTTGCTTGTAAAAGATTATGCCTAATGCATAGCACATGCGTTTCTTTACTATATAAATGATGCAGGCAGGACCACACAAAATGACTTACTTTAAAACATTTCTCCACAACTTCGTCTGCCAGACCAACTGCCTCAAAGATCTGAGCTCCTTTATAAGATTGTAAGGTTGAAATGCCCATCTTGGCCATCACCTTGGCAATACCTCGCTCCATGGCATCTGAATAGTTCTATCCACAGAAACAGATAATGTTATGATACACTGACTTTTCTAGTTATACAACACCTAGCATGCTGTAAATTTTTATAACCTAACCAAATCACGTAGAAAACACTGAAATACCATTACAAGTCCATCCTTCAGAGGACCTTTACTTGCTCATAGGTACCATGAACAATGACGTGAAAACGTTTCAAAATGATTATGTATCCAAACAAAACTCACTTTGTATAACACATCATCCGTAAATGCAGCATCAAGAACTCCTTCATTCCTGAGGGCTCGAGATATCTCAAATACCAGATATGGACAGACAGCATCTGCTCCATAGCCCAGCAACACACACATGTGATGCACCTCTCTGTGGGGGGGGGGAAAGAAAAAAAAAGACCAATATAGTAACAATGCATAAAGGAAGAAAGCAACAACGATGACTGCAACAAATACTTTGTCCTTGTTCTCACTTTCTCACACAATATTACTCCATTTACTGATATCATTTTGACCTTCACAGAACTTCCACTCTCCTGCTTTCCGAGAATAAAAAGTGGGGATAAAATTAAATACCGTGTTTTTAAGTACAATGTACAAATTTTTCTTTTTGATAGCTAGGTCAAGTATATAACTACTCATATAATCTGTGACTTCACACAATGCCAGCCCCCAACCTGTAATCAGTTCCAAAGCACGTGTGTCCAGGCTTATCAAGTAATATGAACTCACAAATGATAGGCCATGAGAATTGCCTATGCATATGATGTTTTTTTTTATTACTTGACTGATATGTGCCAGCACAATGCTCTAGTGAGTTTTATAAGACATTCTAAAAGTTATTATGGGTGCAATCATTTGTCTAGCTCCAATCATCAGCTGTTAGAATACAGTGCAATACTGGTGCAGTGTTCGGCCAGTGCTTATTGGTATTAACAATTAAAATAAAAAAAGAAACCACCCAATCCATGGCCAGCAATTACTGTCCACATCACTTTGCTTTTGAAAACTATGAGCCAATCACTCATAAATGGTCCCTTTCTCACTCCATTACTACTTCAGTTGTTCCCTACACTTTAATGCAACAGTAAATACGTGCAATGTATGGCAATTATAATTGTTATTTAAGTACAGTCAAACCTGGTTAATATGACATCAATTTACAGGACAACTCATCTGTTGTTTTCGATATGCTGTGCTACCAATTAATTCCTCACTGTTAAGCATAACTTTATACACCTTGGATATAATGACACTTTTTATAATGACATAAGTCCCTTTCATGATGTTATAAATGAGCTTCATTGTACATATTAAAGTTGTACAAATTATACATGCATTTAAATGCATACACAAAATTCTGATCTTGACTCACCTGGCTTCAGCTGTCTCTAGAAGGAGTCCAACTTTCATTCTCTGTCGCTCCTCAATGAGGTAGTGGTGTGTAGCACCTAAGGCCAGAAGTGTACTCACTGGGATCCTGAAGCATTTCAACCAAAGTGAAGGTCGTCAACAAAGAATACAAAAACGAGTAATGGCCAGCCATGCAAAGGAGAGGAGGGAGAAGGTGTGAATAAAAAAAAAAAAAATAAATAAAGAGAGAGAGAGAGAGAGAGAGAGTCAGAGAGAGAGAAGAAAAGAAATGGCAAAGAGGAAAAAATAAATGGCAATATTTTAATTACTAAAACTACAGTTTCAAAGCAAAAAACTTCGACAGTAATTTTAAACTTTGAAACAGCAGTTTTCAATAGCCCAAACCTGCAGTGGTTAAGAAGAAGAAGAAAAAGGAGGAAAAGGAAGAAGAAAAAGGTGGATGAGGAAGAAGAAAAGATGTGGAGGAGGAGGAGGAGAACTGATACAATGTATAGAATACATACATCTTTTGTTATGCTTCATGCACTAACAAACAAAGCATGTGGATGGCATGTTTCATAAAGGTAAATATGGCCAGCTTCACACAATATGCATCAAGAAGAAAACTTTCATTTCTCCAAAAATGAACCTGATATAAAAGAATGTTTGAAATCCTGACATTTAATTCTGCACCAAGTGATAAACTGTACAGAACACACACAAATGATCCACGTGTTAAAAATGACAGTGAGCACGTGGGCTTGTGTGAGTACTAAGTGTACTACTATAGACTATGATACACAGATACAGACACAAACTCAACGTAGAAATGTAGAAAGAGAGAGAGAGAGAGAGAGAGAGAGAGACAGCCAGATAAATTTCTCAATCCAAAATTGTTGGTATTATGCAATCCAGTGTTATAAAATAAAAGAATGAATAATAGGTGCTCATTCTGAACCTGCAGCCACAGTTCAGTGTCTGACAATGCAAGTCTTCTGGGATGTTATGCCACATGTAGTGGTGGTAACTATTTACAAATCCACATGGTGTTATATTCCAAAAAACTTACATCTTCAGCAACACCACCTCCACACTTGCTCAGTTCAATGTACAATCAACACAGCAAATGCAGCAGCAGCATTTGATGGCCCGACACTTTGAGGTATTCCATTTGCGTTCTAGCATCCAAACACACTTATCATAACTGCTGGTCTAGAACTGTGTGCACATATTCCATTTGCACTCTAGCATCCAAACACACTTATTACAACTGCTGATCTAGAACTGTGTGCACACATTACAGAAACCTACCATCTGCAAAATGAAGCAAATACCTGTTGGTTCCAGCATTTCTGTCAGACAAAATAATAAACTGGTAACTCTGCTGTGCAGCCCTGCAAGCCTCTTCACAAACCCTGTCCAGAGCCTTTGATAATCCTTTAGGACCTTCCTTAGCATCAAATGTGATATCTATCACCTTTGTCTGCAAGAAAAAGAATTCATATACTGATAATGCTAAGGTGTACAGTTCACTGAAAGGAGAGCCCCAACACCTCAACTTCTGTGATTATTCTGCTTTTAACAAAGTAATACACCAACTGCACCTACGCAATGGCTAGGCACAAATACTAAACAAGAAACAAGCAAAAGCAGAGAACAAGACCCCACAATACAGTCAACTGCGTATAGGTAAATGTAACATCACAGACTGCATTTCAGGCGTACGACTTTTTCAATAAAATGGCAAAAAAAAAAAACTTCTTGATAGGGAACATTTCTTATAAGCAATTATCACATAATGCTTCAGTCATAAAGCTCACAATTGTATATTATCAAAACAAACTTCATCTATAATTACTATAGTGCTATAGAAAAAATTAAAAAAGCAGGTGTCATAAGGGACAACCTAAAAATACCAGTCCAAAGCCGTTTGTTGTTACCTCACTTGTGTCCTCCACCTGAGGGCTCTCCATACACAGGCCTTCAATACTCGTTAAGTCACAGCCCATCATCATCATCTACTGCAACAAAATCTTCAAATCTGCACCTGAAGTTCAAACCTTGCAACACACACAAAACAGACAACTTCATCATATCAAAATAAAATACACTGAATCTTCAGGACTCTTCCACTTACTTTCCATCCTCTGTGTCTTGTTGCTTTGATGACTTCCAAATCATATAGCGACAGAATGGGGTGAGGCAGAAACAAACGATGACACTGCTTTTCACTTGGCTCCAACAAGTTGGCTTCGGGCCCAATTGGACACATCAGGGACATTACAACCTTTTCTCGGAATGGATCAATAGGTGGGTTTGTCACCTAGAGGAGTCAGTTAATAAGATAATTCACATACTGTAACCTTATTTATCCGACTAGAAAATTAAATGCAGTGAAGCGGCAAACATACGGAACTGTCACTTGCAGATGACATATTGCCATTTTTTAAAATTACATAATAAATAAAATTTATTTTCAAAATGGACTGCTTTGGTACAGAAATGCAACTGAGAACTACATGCTGGAAATAAAAAAAGCATACTGAGGATCATACAAAAAAATTTCTACCTTTCAAGGTGTCTCATTTTATGCATATGAACACAACAACATCTTTTAAGTGTCGAATGTCACATTACTGGTACCACATTTTAATTTAATTTATTGACCCAAAATCATGAAAGTATTGAAATCATATTTGGAACGAGTAGACATTTGATTATCAGACAGGTATTCTTTATTTCCTGAATTACATGACACTTTGACAGCTACAGAGGTTACAAGAAATAAAATGTGAGGGGACATGATTTATTACAGAATCAGGAATTGGTAAGGATGTAACAGAAAACAATCATGCTCCCTTTTGAGGCATTACACCAATAATCATCCAAAAGGAGTGAGGCAGTAAACAAAAATCTCAGCCAGGGCAGGTTGTCAGCATGTTGAGATTTGAATCTTAGACCTTTTGAATGCCATAAACACATGCAAACATTAACTATTAAATGTCTTGGACATGATTTACTCTACTGTTTTAAACAATTAAAGAACATTCTTTCAAAAATATTCCTGAAAAATGCCAAGTAAGATGGTCTTAGGTGTTTGGTAAATATGACACAAATGAAGGGCAATGTACATGTTCTCTGTTCTATATTGACATTTCTCTAGACACCACAGTGAATACACTTATAAAAACTGATGGCTTACACTGACTTGACACCATGGAAAGGACACTTACAAAAGTAAGACAAAATCTGAAGAGAATCTGCTTACCTGGGCAAATAATTGCTTGAAGTAGTCATATGGAAGTGGTTGGAATGATGACAGACAAGCCAGTGGAGAATCATTACCCATCGACCCCAGAGCCTCCTTCCTACAAAAGAAGACTGCAGTCATATTAAATATTCTTGCAGACTGTTAACTGTAATCTAACTTCATATGAACACATTCATATTTATTTAATGGAATACTGATTCAAAGGGAACTTGTTCATGGTATAAAAACAAACACTTACTTTGTCTGGATCATCGGCAGCAACAGGAGGTTGATGGTCTCTATAGTGTAGCTGAATAATGACAGCCTCCTATCTCCACCCCAAACTCTTGCAAGAAATTCATCGGTAATGCCACTGACACTACCATTCACCATGGTATCACCTACCCCATCAATGTTTCCATTGGTTACAGTCACACTGTTGTTCCCTTCATGCTCTGCACGAAGATCAGCCATTAAAATCTGGCAACAAGTCATAAGAAAGGAATAAAATGCAGAACTGTATAATCCAGCCCCCCCCCCCCTACCCAAAAAAAAAAAACAACTTATCTTTACTGAGATAGGAAATAATAGCTTTATTTACTGACTCTTCTACAATTTACATTAACATTTATCCTACTGGGGGGAGGGGGGGGGGTCATCTGAAATTTATTGCATGGTTTATGAAAAATGTCAATATTGTTTGAGCAGAAAGAGATGAAATTAATGGCATTTTGTGGAAAATAATAGAGACATAAGGCCGCAAGTTTTAAAAATGCAGTAAATTTCCTTTTTGACCAAATACAAAAAACGAATCTCTAGGTGTTTTCCTATGTATGCTCATGTATGTGAATGCCGGTCTTTAAAAGGTTAACTGTTTGTAACTCTGATTTGACCTCACATTGAACAGAATGTGTGTCAGACTAATCAGTTACTGCCACGTAAGGAAATTACCACCATTTATTGTGAGACTTATAAAACATATATAAATATCCTGTGAGTTGAAAGATGGCAGTTTTTTAATGTCAACTATTGTGCTACATATAGTAACCACTGACTTTACAGGGTTAAAGTATCCATACTCTGCAAGTTGGCTACCCTGACTGAGGTTCATGGCATATTTCCTAGGCCTTCCACAGTAGTGCTGGTAAGTGCCTCAAATTATTCTATGACCATGTCTTGCAACATCCTTTCCAAGTCAATATTACATGGGATTAGATAGAGAGTGTCTTGGAATAATTCATATGTAAATAAATCCATGGAAGTAGGCACAAGGAACTCTTAAAAACAATTCAGAAAGTATATTTTGTATCTTTACAAATGCGTGCAAGATGGTTTCTTATAAAACACAAAAACCACAGAGAATATTTGACTACATGCAGGTATAAAAAACAGGACAAAAGAAACAACTCAGACATACAAGTAACAAATTCCTTCACAACACAGAGGAGGTAACATTTCTACTATATCGTTTCAAAATCTAAGGTGGTTATACGCCCCTCAGAGGAATTAAAAGTCAAGATTAATACTGTGATAAAATAAAATATTGCACGAAAGAACAAAATGCATACATCATATTAATTATTTGAGGGGAAAATTTATGTTAATATTATAATTTTTGTAACATGTAAGCTAAAAGGCTGGCTACATAAGATATTTAAATTTGTAGGGAATTAGAAGTACAAATGTCAATGTGGAGTTGGAATTTTAACACAACATAGTGCAGTAACTGCCACAAGCAATCCAAAAAAATCAAGCACTATCAAGACAGACTATACAATCAATGGCTATAACCATCACCGATCAAATACTTTGCCTACACACATATATTTCTACCCAATACATGCTTGTCTGTCACAATCTTACAAAAATTGGCCTTACTTTATTTGACAAATACCATTTGTCAATTTCCACCTCTATCCTGCTATGTGTGCAGGCAGTCAGCTGAGTGTGCTAAGTTAACCCTTTGATGCTGGAATTAAATCCCTCTGAGCAACGCTGCTTGCCGGAATTTTTTACTGGAGCTTTTAAATTTTAATGCTTACTCTTAGGAAAAAAAGCATACGTCATAGACTTTTCCTTAAAATTTAATGAAATAAAATTTTGCACTCTGCTTACGAATTGGTTAATCCAGGAAAAATTGTTCGCCTATTTTATAACAAATTTAGGCCTGTGAATTGCATGCATTATATAAACTGTGGTGTAAATAGTTCATTACTCATATAATTCTGGTTGCTGCATAAGGTCTGTGGCACCTTGGATCACTGTTTTTCATCATCATCATCACCATTTGGCACTACAACCCTTTGTGGTTTTTGACCTCTCAGCCAAGTCTCTCCCAGTTCTACTGTCCTTAGCTATTTCCTTCCAGTTTTTAACTTTCAGCTTTTTTAGATCTTCCATAACATCCTCTTGCCATCGTTGTCTTGGTCTTTCTACTGGTCTAATTCCCATAGGTTTCCAATCTAGTAGTTTCCTAGCTGGTCTTGCTTGGTCCATTCTTTGAATATGCCCCAGCCATTTGATTCTTTGTGCCTTGATGAATCTCACTATAACTGCACCTTCTATTAATTTTCATTGTTTTATCACGACATACAGTATTCACACAGAGGCTGATATATTACAAATTTACTTTTGTGTGATATTGCACGAAACAAGGGACTACGCACAGGCCCATGTCACATCTGGCGCACTGTGCCCTTTCTTTGGCCACGAGAAGAACACAGACGGCAAAGCAGTTGGACTGATTTCATTGGCCATTGTTTGTTATGGCTCCTCCTCCTCCTTCTTGCTCTTCCTCAAAATTGTCTTCTAACATTGCTAGCTTTCGCACCTGATTCCAAGGCCATGTCAGCAACCAGAATTTCACTGATGGCTTCCTCCTCAAGTTTCATTTATTTTTTTTCGGCCATTGCTCAAGCCCCCCAATCGTCTGCCTTGTTTATACTACTATGTATGACTTGGTACAGTTTCAGAAATGTAATACTAGTTATGAACGTCTTCTACAGTGACAGCAAAACAGATCTAAAGCTATGATGTGACAGCTGTATAAATATTCCAGCTATTCGAGGGTGCCCAAGACGTTGTTACTCGATTGACAGCTGTATGTTCCATGTTACTACCCCCCATCCCCTACAGATTACCCCAGCACTACAAGAGGCATGTCTGTGGGCCCTTCTGTAGCTGTAAACATCAAGTTTTGTGGATATCTCTGATTTTTGAGCATTAGTTTTGTCTGAATTATATGGGTACAGTACGCCACTGACAACCTTTCTGGTCAACAACCAGAGTTCGCTTCATGGGCCAGTGTTGATATTTCAACCCATAGTGAACCACAGAGCAAGCGATAATCAAAGCAAGCAGTGTCAAAACCGTTTTAGTTAGCTGGGAAAAAAGTGCAGTTACTAAGTGTCTACATATATATCAGTGTTTGTGGAGGGGTTTAGGAGGTGGAGGGGGTACATTCTGCCTCTCGAATGAAAGCCTGACCTTCTAGGCTACTTAAGCATAACAAGCCACAGCAGTTAACCGAATAGGAGTGAACAAAATTCCTTCAAACTTTGACACACTGTTTGTGATGTCTTTAGAAGTTGTTCAGTGTTAAAGGGTTAATGTGGTAGGCATGGCAACAGAAGTGACAAAATGACATTTGTCAGACCAAACAATGACCCTGTATGCAACACATACCACACCTGGCACAACAAGCAAATTATAATTGGAAAATACCAACACACTGATTTACACTCACCCCCTATGTGAACCAGGACCAGCAACGTGAGAAGTGAAAAATAATCAAAACATTAAAATGTGAACAAACAAATTCATATTTGTGGTTTACTATACATATGAGATAATCAAATTGTCAATTGACACACACTGACAACTACCTTAACTTTGTTTTATATCACAGCTGGAAATGAAATTCTACTTGATATGGTCCTGAGGTGCAAGACTTACACTTTCCATTGTAAGATAAAGCAAATGTGATTATATAAGGCTAAAGAAAAATATGCTGGGGTTCCAGCGGCACAATAGAGAATTTTACAAAAATGGAGACCAATGTGGTAAGAAGAAAATAATTTTTCCCTACATAAGAGGAAAGAAAAGTATGCAATGGGGGGGATATTATTAGAGGGATAAGAAAACTCATGGATAGAGGCTTAAAGTGCCCATACATGGTATATGTATGTGTGTGTGTGTGTGTGTGTATGTGTGTGCATGTGTATGTGTGTGTGTGTGTGTGTGTGTGTGTGTGTGTGTGTGTCCAGGTAAAGCAGTCCCGTTACAGGCCTGGAGGGGCCCAGAGGGTTCCAGGAAATTCAGGTTCCCAGATTTCATGACAATGGCACAGGATGGTGGTAAGGTTGTCGGCCTTATGCATCAGCCACATTTTCTCCCAGGAAATACTCCTGGTACTCATTTCTGTTACAGGCTGACTCGACACCAGGGCCATACTGCGATTGAGGATTTTATGTCAATGAAAAATTCCAATGAAACCAGCCAGGATCAAACCAGTGACCTTCCAATTTGTAGCACAGCACCTTAACTACTGTGCCACTGTGGTCCCCGATGACATTAAGTACAAGATATAATATATATATATATATATGTAACGGCTTCGGTGGTCTAGAGGTAGCATGCTGGCCTTTGGTACCCAAGTTCAAGGGTTCACACCCGGCCGAAGCCGTTGGATTTTTAGGGCGAAAAAATCCTCAGCACGCCTTCCTTTGGAGGGGAAGTAAAGCCGCTGGTCCCATGTCGTAGATTTGTGGCATGTAAAAGATCCCTAAATTTACGTGGAAGTCGGAATTTAGGCAAAATTACTACCGGACATCTTTCTCGCCCACAGTTCCACCTTTCACTACT
>Ga0131853_10027239_pt1 | contig 10267 bp, 12 predicted proteins | sample TergutLab28metaG_FD_92764 | JGI IMG/M metagenome (GOLD analysis project Ga0131853, IMG submission 92764) | Labiotermes labralis P1 segment gut microbial communities from Petit-Saut dam, French Guiana - Lab288 P1 (version 2) (version 2) | ecosystem: Host-associated > Arthropoda: Insects >... | reverse complement strand
GATAGGTATAGACTTTAGGTAACATGGGTAACGTGTTTACTTGTTCACAGGCATGCTACCAGATAACCTATATAAATAACTTGTTTTAGTAACTTCACTCTCGATATAGTGCATACTCCCTGAAGATGATCCCGTATGGGGATCGAAACAAGTAGGAGGAATATAAATATGTTTTAATGTGAAACTTAAAAATGTGATTTTAATGTTTTACGTATATTGTGCAATTTGTTGGTTTTAAACAAGTATTGTTACAAATTGTTATTATTTAAGTATATTTCCACTTCCTTTTTTTCTTTTCTTTTCCTGCGGGACATAAGCATTACTTTTGATTTGTTCTCATTGAACGTTAATTTGTTCTTTTGTGCCCAGTCTGAAATTTTTCTCAGTTCCAAATTCGTGTAGTTTTCAGCTTCTGCAATTGACTATCCTTTAGTTAATATTATTAAGTCATCAGCGAAGGCTGTCACTTTTGTATGACTTGTAAATTCCAGTTTAAAAATTGAATTGTAGGGCAGGTTCCAAAAGCCGGGTCCGCAGCATGATCCTTGTGGGCATCCTTTTTGTAACTCTTCTCTCTGTGCTAATGTTGTTAGTGGTCATTGCTGCAGTTCGTTGACTGAAGTATCCTTGACTAAGGTAATAAAAGTTTCTAGGACATTGTGCATCTTTCAAGCCCTTTAAGACGCTTGGCCACCATGCTGCGTTGAATGCTCCCTTAAAACCTAGAGTGGTCATTATAAAATCTTTTCGTTTTTCTAGTTCCGGTTCTATAAACTTTTTTGCCTCCATGCCTGCATCTGTTTTACTCTTTTGCGGCGTAAAGCCATACTGACTGTCTGTCAGTAGTTCATTCTTGTACATATGGTGGTTAATCCTGTTAATGAGGAGTTTCTCTAGCACTTTTCCTCCAATGTTGAGTAAGCTTATTGGACGGTATTTGGATGGATCCATTCTTTGCCGGGTTTTGCTATTGGAGTGATTTTTACTGTCTTCCACCTTCTTGGGAAGCTTCCCCTTTTTAGGCATTGGTTATAAATTGCTGTTACTATTCTGGGGAATTTATTACATGTTCTTAGGAAAATATCATTTGTAATCCCACCCATTCCTGGTGTCATCTTTCTGTTGAAACTTTCTATCGTTTGTTTTATTTTTCCTTGAGCAAATTCTGCGTCGTCACTGGTATAGGTTGGTTTTATTTTGTTCATCCAAGTAATCCAGATATAAGATGACCCCAGATACTGAAACTTAGAGGAAAGTTATTTGTGTTACTTTTCCAAATCATATACATAGACTGTTTCTAACACACCTCTCTTTATAAATGGACACTTAGATTCACACGATACTATGCTGGGAAAACCAATAGCTCTGCTTTGTCCTTCTGCCATTCTGCACTTCAGCCTAACCAGTACAATATTTCTTCGTTGTTATGCACTCATTTGTCTCTTCACAGGTCTTGACAGCCGTTAGTTTAAAGTTAGCCTGATATGTAGTACATGAGATCGAAACAGTCCATGCAGCAGGAATATCTCTTCATCTGGATGTTTCTTATGTTCACATCACATGACCTGCTGGACTTTTGTTTTATTGTATTTGTTATAATAATTCTTAAAAATGACATAGTACTAATTATGTAGCAAAATGTGATGTTTGCACACTAATAGAACATTTCGAAAGAATTTGGTAGTTGTGCCACAAGCATGACACTTTTTGGGTGAGAAGTTGCTTTTTTGACATGGCATGTGGAGGAGCTTGGGCTTCAGAAGTATAGAACTGGATAAATTGTTTGTTGATTTGGTGGTGATGTGATGACAGTTCAATGACTACTGCTTCTGAAATACTTTAATGTTGATAATATTGCTTGACTCTTTGTGGATCTCTACATACACTTCTCCATATGCCCTCATGACATGCACAGGGACCATGTTTACTCTTTGTTGACTAGTATGGGAGCCAAAATTTTGAATGAAAGTAATGGTAAAATACACTCGTATTATAGTAAGTAAAACACAGTCTGTTACTGCACTTTAAAATATGCATATAATATTAAAAATGGTGTGAATCACAAGGGATGGTACAGCGATGGTAACAGACTGGGTGTTGTGTTGTGTTGTGTTGTGCTGCCCTGTGCCTACAGGTGACTGGTCAGAGTCTGGGAGTATCAAGTCATTTGGTGGTGGAAACATGAGTCAAACTCCATCTCATGGAAGTGCTGGGGATAACACAGCACTGCCTGGCAGCCCCACTGCATGGTGGTACCCCTTTTTTCATGTTACTTTGTTATTGAAGCAGGTAGTTTGAAGACCATCGAGGTGTCACTTAGTTGTGACGCTTGGACATTACGTGCAATACAGAAAGGAAGTTGACACATGTGAACCAGGTGAGGTGTGTCTTTATACTGTTGATAAAGAGCTTCAAATTGAAGTTATTTCTGTGGCTTTTGTTTACATACTTTTGTGACACTGATTGTCATAGCAGGGCAGGCAGGTGGTACTGGTGTTCAGTGTCCAGAGCAGTGGACACTTCCAGGGATATGCACATCATACTGGAGACAGGCCAGATTGCCAGACAGGTGCAGTAGACCAGTGCTGTGATGTGAGTGGCCCTAACCTCAGTCCACCACTCCCTGTTGAGTGGATTAAGGGAGCCAACATCTGCTTTCAGACAACTCGTCATTTACTTAATCCATACAATGACAGTAGGCCAGTTCAGACAAGTTGTGATGGACAGGTAATAACTTAAAATGTAATTAATTTTCTGCCTCTTTAGTCTCATGTTTAAATAGAAATATGCCATCCTTCAGAGAGAATCCAATACTGTTCCTAGTGTTTTGGCTTACCTTAGTCATGGTCATGTAAAAAGTTTGGCTGTTAAGTTATTGTGAATGTACGTATGGCTTCATGAAAGGGGTCACCAGGTCACCATCTTCAGAATATTCCCTCTGAGCAGCTGTACACATAGCATAGTATGCTGGGAATGTCAGAAACATTTATGGTACTCCCCATTTGGACTAACCTTCAGCAATACTGTCGCATTTCTGTCAAGACATTTGACACCCTCAAATCTTCATCCCTTCAAGGTGCACCTTAATGCTGGAAAGCCAGAGGTCATTGAGAGGCAGCTGTGGTCAATAAAGGGAGGGTGTTCCTATAAAACATTAAGAGTTTTTTTTTGCTATAAACTGCTTGACAGTGCTCATTGAGCTGGAGAATTGTCATGCTGGAGGAACCAGTTGTTGGTTCAAATTTCAGGCCGTTTTGTATTGAAACCTTCACACAATCAGGCAGGTACGTCTACATATTAACCCTTTGGAACCAGAATTAATTGCCCCATGCAATTAGGCAGGGGACCAAAATTAAAATGGGGGGTACATAAGGAAGGGGGCATGCAGTGGCACAGTCGGTTGAGGCACTGTCAGAAGGTTGCGGGTTAGATTCAACACTTACCCCCACAAATTTGGCACTCTTTATTAGGTATCCCTGGCACTTCTTGTCAGAATTTTTTGGAAAAGTCCCAATTAAAAAAAGAAATGATGTCAGCCATTTTAGGAGTAAACATTTTATCCACATCTTGACATTGACCCTAATGTTGCCTGTAAAAAAAGGGTTTTGTTTGTTTCTTAAAGAACAAGTTTTTTTGTTTGTTTTTAATGTTTATTATGTATGTAATGGTTTGTTTGTTTGCTGTAGCTTTTAGCTTTTAGCTTTTAGCTTGTTTGTTCTGTGATGTACAGTTCAGTTCCTGTGTTGCTGTTTGTGTTCCATCGTGATCCTGCTCGCAAGCTGTCAGGAAACCTATATGACATATACCATTGCTGTGTGTACAGTGAAAAAACTCCTGATGATGGACAGAGGAACTCTCTGAAACATGTAGAGTTTTATTTCAAAAATAAATTTGAGGAATTAGTGCATCTAGTTGGTTTTATTATAGGAATTTATCACGATGCATGGTCACCTGAACGTCAAAGTACTGTTCTGGTTAAGGTACTGTTTGAACGGCCATCACTACCACACATCAGCATCATTATCCACTATTCAGGTACCACACCACTTGCAACTATACATGATTACTATTGCTTTTGTTCCTCTTACCTTATACTATAGACTAACATTTGGCACTCATGTCTTGGCTGGTTGGCTGTTGTGATGAATAGTGACTGGTTACAGTTATCCTGTATTCTTTGCGAATGTTTATGTGTTATCAAATGTTATCTCATACCCATAGAGATTCTGTGGGTACCCATAACACATTGAGAAAGAAATTATTTGCAGAGAAGAAAATTGGTTCGTGAGGAAACTGAAAGAGTGTGTTTAACAGAATGGGTTGTCGGCAAACCAAGACACTGAGCTCCATATGACTCCCTATACTGCAAGATGAAAGGAACATATGTATAGATATGTTAGTCATCTGTAATTGCTCTAGTCTAAAGACTAGCATACTATCCTACAGAACCGAAATCCAAACCCGTCTAGCTGCCTCTCAGTTGTAGAGTAAAGCCATGCCAAGCAGGCAAACAGGGGGAGTATAGGTATAGCTTCACTTGTTCCTCATCTGAGCATCAGGTGCAGGTAAGTGTTCACCTGATATACAGGAAACTTCAGCCCCCGAGTATCCACTAATAGGAGGCTCGGGTGGCTGCACATCCAGTCTGGGCATATTGGAGAAGAGCTGAAACTCTTGCTGTGGCTGGGATTAAATCCCGGATCATCCAGCCTGTAGTGTAGTCACTACACTGACTGAGCTAACCCAGCTCTCCGATTTGTTTTGTGGAGTTTTAAGTGTAATGTTTTGGTACTTTTTAGCTAGATACTTTGTAATGATGAAAGCTGAGAATTTAACTGCAGATTTTTGTTTTTGCAGAGACGGTCACAAGATGTCCATACTGGAGAAGGCACGTCTGCATTGCCAGGGAATACAGTACATTTTGAGACAGTGTACAAAAGAACTTCATTATTCCTTCAGAAACGTGTGCCCTTATATTGTTTCATACCTGTTCAGCTCATTGAAACATTTGATTGTATATTTGTAAAATGTGCATTATTGTGGTAGTAGATGGTAATATGTTGGAGGAGGAGTGTTGATTAACAGCTTGCAGCACTGCTGTTACGTATAAAGCATAAAGGTAAAGGAGAAAGTGAACAAAACATGACTTACATTTTGTGGTGTGTATTGCTGTTGGAACTTGACGTTCCAGTTGTGCGCTGTCTCAAAACATGGCTGCTTTCCCCGAGGCTATGCAACCTTTGACCAGGCAACGTAAGAATCAGAATGTGTGTTTGTGGTTGCAACTTATTGTACCCATGCTATGGATCCAGCCAGCCTTGGGAACAAGTTCTTACTGAGAGAAATATGAAGGTCAAGGTCACATGGGATGTGCCTCTATAGTGTGGGTAGGTGAGTATTGGTATTGTGGGGCAACATTAGTGTTTAGAGGCCAGTTGAAATGTGTTGGCACGTGCAGAAACGAGATTTCGTCTTTCGGCGAACTGGATGAGTCCATTTAAATCGGCGGGGCGCATCACTTCAGTCGACTACTGGCAGCCGAAGTGTGCGCATCAGCGGTAGTAATGCTGGATACACCATGTTCTGAGGTAGTGTGAAGGGTACTGGCTACCCACTCCATTTGCCATTTTCCCCTTCACTTCCCCTCCCGTGTGTCACCGTGCACCATCACATTTCAACTGGAGTCTGCCTATGACACAACATAATATGGTGTGTCAGGGGACTTAGCCATTGGTATTAAAATGTCACTTAAAGGGCATTCCAGTAGCAGTGAAGTTAGTATGTATATCATGCCAGTCCTTACTCCCTTTTGGCCAAAAGACAGAGTCCTTATTATAGCACACTGATCAGTGCAGACATCACACTACCCTTTTGTATCTATTTCTGTCACTACAGACATAGGTGGAGGCAGTAACAACACTTTTGACAGCATGCTTGGTAGCTGTTTTGAGGGCAACAGAATGTTCTTAATTCCAGAATGAACCTTGAACCTAGAGGATAATATGCCAGTGCTGTGCAATTACACACGTGGAATGAGTTTCAGTAATTTCATCCAGTATCAGTACTAGAGACACTCAAAATTCAGAAACAGTGAGTACCAGGAACATGCTACTTGTAACAACACTTAATTTTGCGCATGCCCAGCATTGCATTAAATTGGATTTTGGGGGCAATACCCACCACCCAAATATACTTTAACCTTTTGACGCCTAATGTCAACTATAGTGGTCATACCGCACCGCTAACCTCTAAAGTTGCATTTTATATATTTATTCAACAAATATAGGTACTGAATATTTTGAACATGGTATATACTCTCCGTTTTTTTCTCTTCAAAATGTAGTTTGTTTCGTAATTCTAACATATTTGGTTCCTGTAGTATTCACATTTTATATACAGGATGTGCTAAAATTAAAAAAAATAGTTCTGGCGCCAAAAGGTTAAAGTTTGGAAGTTTATATTGGAAATGAAACTAACTGCTCTGGGCCTACAGGACACGTGTCAGTAATTTTTTTGTTTGTGCACTTTCACTATTAAGGTCAGGCCTTGCTGCCTTACTCTGACACACACAGCTTTTCTTACATTGCACACCACTAAAGTGGAGCGTCATTCCCAAGTTCATAGGCATGTAAATTGTATGTTCTGTTGACCGTGCATCTCTATATAATCCTGTACATGAAACCAATTTGGTGCACAATATGCTCACTATATTTTGTCAATTATATTTATAACCTCTACATGTTTTGGACCTGGAGGTCCAAAACATGTAGAGGTTATAAATATAATTGACGAAATATAGTGAGCATATTGTGCACCAAATTGGTTTCATGTACAGGAGCATGTAAATTTCTCCAAATGATTTCCCAGGTTTGGTTTTCAGCAATTGTGTGAGATTTCTTTAATGCTCCCAACATTTTAATGGCTGTGTCTGTCTATCCTTGATTATACTTCTCAGTCTAGAAATCGCTACTTGTCAACTTGCTGTACAGACGACCTTACACGGCCCAGAAGTTATGAAATGACATCTTTTTGTTATATTTTAATAATCTTCCTCAAGTTAAATGCATCAGTTTCACATTCTTACTGAAGTGTGACACGGTATGTACTAATGTATACAGGTTGGCAAGAAAGTCATTTAACGTGCACACAACAAAGGCTACCTTTTAGAATTGAAAGCACCATGACCCATCAGGCATCAAATTTGACCCTTGGTATCATGACTGTTTGCTCAAAATCGAAATGCAAATAAATAAAACAAACAAACAAATGAATATGTATGGACACATTTTCAGTATTTCACAAAAAATGGCTACCTTTCAGTACAGAACTTGATAAAAGTGCCTGCAGGTGGAGGCAGTAAGTTTTTCCGGCACATTATGCACACTGTAATGTAGGAATGAAACAGAAGGTCTTTGTGAAATACTGAGAAATGATGTCATTGTTCAGGATGTTTCAAGTGATCATGGTGGTGATGGTGAAGAATGCAGGCTTTGGGGCTATGATTCAGTGTAATTTGTCAGTTAGCAATTGTGTTTTGTATGTGTTGTTGGAGTTTGTGTAGGTGGCTTGGTGCTAAAAGGCCCAAAGTCAAAACAGCCAACTTTTGGCAACTTGTAGACAATATGTGCTGGATGGTCAGGGTTATACCTTTTCCATTTTATTTTCTGCCATGATACAGGTTCTCCTCTATTTGTCATTCTGTGAATGTCTTGACCAAGGTTTTGAAATCCAGAACCCTCTCTGCTCCATGTAGTACAGTGATCATTGGTTTATGTTGAAAACATGTAATCAGAGTTTTCCAGTCTCTTGGTAGCTCCACACTATGTGTTGTGTCTTTTAATGTCTTTCTAGCAAGGCTTTAATTGTAATAGCCTCCAAGTGAGTGTGTTTTGGCTCAAGAATTTTATTTATTTCAACTGAACTTTCTTTTGAAAGAAATTCACGGACTTCATTAGAAACATGATTGCTACATAAATATTATGGTTTTGACCCAGACAGCAGTCATAAAAATGTATTTCGTCCATGTCATTTGGAAGTTCACCCAAATATTTGTTAATACGGGAAGCTATTTCTTGGTCACCTTGTGCAGCGACACTTTTTGTCCTACATGTAGCATATGGGTCTTTATGCACCACTTTCGTCTAATATAGTGTTAAATTCAGAGTCCATAATTGTATTTCGTAAAATGACAGACCACTTACCAGGAGAGGAGAAGGAAGGTACTTTCATAATTGGGGAGAACGTACGAGTTTTGGATTCCCAATACACTGAATTTTATGTGGCTGTTCTCCCTTGTATGAAGTATCAGCTAAATGTAGGTGGTGATTTTTTCCCCTTGTGGTCTCCCAAGCATTCAACATGCACTTCAGATGACTTTAATAGTATCTCATACTTGTCACACTTCCTATAAGTGTTTTTTATTTTATTTTAATGCAAAACTGAACTCCTATACAAAGGTTGTTGTATAAAAGGCTTTACTTTTGGGAACAACATTTCTCTCTATACAGTGCTGAATGTATATGACTATAATTTTGCATGTTGTTATGTATGGGTGTGAAAATTGGTCGCTGACATTGAGGGAGGAAAGGAAGTTGAGGGTGTTTGAGAACATGGTGTTGAGGAGAATATTTGGACCTAGGAGGAACGAGGTAACGGGGGAATGGAGGAGATTGCATAACTAGGAGCTAAATGATCTGTACTCCTCACCCAATATTGTGCAGGTGATAAAATCGAGAAGAGTGAGATGGGCTGGCCATGTGGCATGTATGGGTGAGGAGAGGGGGGTGTATAGGGTCTTGCTGGGGAAACTGGAGGGAAAGAGACCACTGGGGAGACCTAGGCGTAGATAGGTGGATAATATTGGGACGGATCTCCAGGAGGTGGTATGTGGGTATGTGGACTGGATTGGGCTGGCCCAGGATGGAGACAGGTGACGGGCGCTTGTGAGTGCGGTAATGAACCTTCGGGTTCCGTGAAATGCAGGGAATTTCTTGACTAGCTGCAAACCAGTTAGCTGCTCAAGAAGGACTCTGCACCATGGAGTAAGTAAGTACAATGCTGAATGTAAAGTACATACATTTTGGAAATAGATGAAACTGGGGAAAGGTAATTTTTGTTTAGCGTGAGACCTGAAATAATGGCTTTTATAAACCAGAATCATATTGATGTGATCTCATAACGTTTGTCTCCTCCTCTGAAACGTATGTTTTGAATGCTTCCCTCTGCCATCATCATGAACAAATGCCAGTGCCATCTTTTCTTTTCAGTTTTTTTCTTACTCTTTTTCAAAGGCAGATTGAATACTTGCAAAAACATTTTCTGAAAAACTGCAAGAATGAATCCTTGTTCCCTCCTCTGCAGTGTTTATTGAAACATCCCTTATTAAGTTGCAATAGCTAAGTCATTCTTGGCTAGCCTATGTTCACAAAAAACAGTATCATATAACATTAATGTAAAAGGTCCAGTGTGAACTTTGGCCTTTCTAGACAGGACGTGAAAATGTAAAAGTGATAACAACTTTGGTCTGGTGAAATATATCTACAAAGTGGTGAAGGCAAGACATTGGCCCTTTTAGTATTATAAAATTTGGTTTACTTTCAAGCTCATGGATACTGTAAATAGTGACAATTTTTGACATTGGTCATTTAGCACCAAACCACAAAGTGAAACTTGAATTTAATGTTTCTGAAAGGACCATTTAAAATGAATGAAGAGTCAGAAATGAAGAAATCTATTGGAATTAGAATTCTAAGGGCTGCACGGTCTGGGGTTTGGATCCTGGTGGGGGGGGGGGGGGCAAGATTTTCCGCATCCATGGCATTGACTACCCACCCCATCTAGCGCTGAGGTTAAAGAAATAGTAGGGCTATACCTCTACTCCTCCTTGGCCTTAATGGCAACATTCATGGTGTGTCACAATAACAACTGTAATCTATTTCACTTCTTCCACATCCCCGTTGTCCGTTACAGTAAGTTGCTGCTGCTTTGCTTTCTGGTGAACCCTGTGCACTTTATTCAAAGTACCACCATTGTGTATTAATTCTATGCACGTAGTTCACACTTTTTCTGTCATATGTTGGGTACATTGCAGTAATTTGGTTGAGACACCAACACTTGTTCAGGTCTTGCTGTCACATTATAGGAATGGATTGGTATTAGTAGCTGAGTCAGCACTCCACTGTGCACAACACATAACATGTATGGCAGGAAGAGGGTAGAAGAGGTAGGAAATTATAATTAAAAATAATCCTCCCCCCCCCCCCCAACT
>Ga0131853_10027238_pt1 | contig 10267 bp, 10 predicted proteins | sample TergutLab28metaG_FD_92764 | JGI IMG/M metagenome (GOLD analysis project Ga0131853, IMG submission 92764) | Labiotermes labralis P1 segment gut microbial communities from Petit-Saut dam, French Guiana - Lab288 P1 (version 2) (version 2) | ecosystem: Host-associated > Arthropoda: Insects >... | reverse complement strand
CAGGTTCTTAAATAACCAGTGCCCCTGCCCGAAGCGATGGGCCAACCCCGTTCCGCGCACCAACATTTCGACGGGCATCGGCTACTCGCAGCGCTGACCGGCTGGGAAGCGGATGTATACATCCGGCGGCAGCTGTGCACCCTCGAAGGAGACGAGCGTCTGCCCCAACGATGACCCGATAATGGTCACGCGGCGTGCGGCATCGTCCGACCACACGCAGCCGACTCCCTGCCCCGTGGCCTCGACTGCCGAAGAGGGCACGGAGGCCACAATGATCGGTTCTGCCAACCGCAGATTCAAGTCGATGGTGTCGAAGCCACCGGGAGCGAGTGCCATCTCTAGCCACGGGCTAGCGGCAATGGCGGCAATGATCGCGGGGTCATTTACAACGCCGTCGGCCAATACCGACCCGGCAGTCCTGTCGAAATCGGCAACCCATTGCCCCGTTTCGGGCGGGGTCACCAGTTCAAGCGCGACCAGGCTCCCGCCAAGTCCGGCGATAACCGAACCGGGCGACACATCCTTGCCGACGCTAAGGGGGCACTCATCGGGTATCACCGAAGGCTCAGGTAGCCAGACAACCCGTGAGAGCGGCAGGACGCCAGGGGTGCGCGGCCCCTCGCCGAGCAGCGTCCTTACCGCTGCCTGCGTGGACGCCCTGAATCTGCCGTCCATTGGCACGTCGTAACCTAGTTCGACGAGTTCGGTTTGTAGCGCGAGTACATCGGCCCCGGTCGAGCCGACGGCGAGGTCTCGCCAGAGCGGCACCTCGGTGGCGAGTGCCACCACCGACTGCCCACCAACCGCGGCGACCGGCGCGCCCGAGGCAAGCGGCTCGCCGGGCGCGCAGTAGTACGCGGTCATGACGCCAAAGGCGCGGGTAATCAACTGCGTCTGCTCCGACATGATCGGAAACGAAGCGATGGATCGCGAGCCATTGTAGGGCTGAGCCGAGATGGCGATGACCTGCGGCGCATCGCCGCTCGCCAGCTCCGCTGGGATCGGTTGCGCCAAGAGCACCGCCGCTCCAACCGCGCCCGCAGCCGCGCAAGCGGCAGCGCAGACCAACACTGCGCTGCCGCTAACCAAACGGCGTCCAGACTTCCGAGACATCAAGGCATCCTATCGGCTGAGGTAGGGCGATCTAGTCGCGGCCAACGACTGCACCGAAAGGGTCAAGCCAGCAAGCCTCATGTTCTTCGCTCGGAAAGTTCACCCACCCATCCAACATCCACTCTTCATGGATTGTGTCCTGAAGCGTATCCACCGTAAGCGAGTCCCCCTCCTGAAGTCCCTTCGATCTGAAACAATGTAAGATCGCCTCATCCTCTGTTAACCCATCTGGGTTAGCGCGCATATCATAGAAAAGCCAGGGAATCCAAGTAAGATGCGCCAGCTGACACTCGGTCACAATTTTGTCTTCCTTCTCCATGCTAGCTTCGAAATCAATTTCATTACTTACGAATACTCCGCGCGATCGAACAGTGTATCCTCCTCCAGCCTCAAATGTGATCTCAATTTCTGGATGCCCTTGGTAAACACAATCAAGAAATACCTGTTGAATGGCAGCCAGTTCGGCATCAGTGATCCAGTAGTCCTCAATCACCTGTCGTTGCAAGTCAGACAATCCTGGACGCTGACGCAGTTCTTGAATGAACCCACGATGCAAATCAGATACAGCTCCATGCCCATCGCTACCCCGCTGGTTACCAGCAACACCGCACCCTCCTGTTGCCAACAGCATAAGCGCTGATAACAGGAGGGAACCTCTCCTCAAACTAGCCATTCAGAAAGCCCTCCAGATCGACACCTGGCTGCCAACAATTACGCGACCAGCACGCTCAATAACCATACTGTTCGAAGAGGTGACGGTTGAAGTTAGTCCCCGCGGAACCATTGCTCCATAACGACGAGACTGGCTGTGATTATCTTGCCAGATTATCCGGGCTTGCGCTTCATCGCAGCCGACAGCCCGCATCGCGGCAGAGTTCGAACCAGAGGTGCGAGTCGCTGTACAGGTGGTGTTTCCAACTGCTATAGACACCGTGGCCGCCCGGGCGGGCACCGCGAGGCCAACCGTCATGGCGATGGCGAGGCCCAGCGTGGTGAGAGTGGTGGTGATCTTACGTCGCATGTCATACTCCTTTGTTTGGGTGAGCTGCGCCGGTTGACGCAAGCACCCCCACAGTAAACTCCCCCAGAGAGAGAGATTGGCGCAAATCGGACGAAAACTTGTCGCAAAATGGCCCAAAGCAGACAAAAACCGGCTTAGAATTACCTCTCATCGTCTCATATAGGCTGGCCGAGCGGCATCGACTGCCCAGTTTGCACCGCCTCATTATAGAACTTGGGCAGCGAGACGCAGGTGCCATCAAGAGTGCGGTGCCTCACTGGTGGTTGAGCCTGCGCCGTCCTGAGCTTATCGAAGGGCCGAAGCCACCTTGACGTGCAGTGGGGTGGTTTCGACACGCTCGTACCTCGCTACTCAACCACCCGCTGGCACTACATCGAGCGCCCTATACCTGCCCACCAGGCCGGTGCGTCCAGACTTCCGGGCATCAAGGCATCCTATCGGCTGAGGTAGGGCAGGCTAGTTGTGGTCAACGATTGCCCCGAAGGGGTCAAGCCAGCAAGCCTCTTCAGCCCGAAGCAACGCAAAGTCGCTTCAACCTCCGCTAAGCCCGCTGCGTTGATGAACATGAAACCGCTATGATCCTGGAGGGGCGAGCATTGGGAACCGGGCGAAAAAGCAAGCCTCCACCTCTGAGCTTGAAAATTCTTGCGCAGGCAGCCACTCATTCATGAGAAGTTCATCTACAGCGTCCACCGTGAGCGCGCTGCCCTCTGGCGCCCCCTTCGCTCGAAGGCACTCATGTAACCATCCGGCATCAGATAGTGCGTTGGGATTGTTGCGCATCTCATGAAAAAGCGAAGGCATCCATGCCAAATATCTGAGCTCACACTCCTCAGTCACCACTTCTACCATTCTAAGCGCATCCTCAAGCGTGACATTTTCGTCTACAAGTGCATCGAGGCCTCGAACCGAGCGCCCCCAATCATCGAATTCGATATAAATATCCGGGAATTTAACTGTAACGCAGTTCGAGAATGCCTGCTTAGCCTGATGAAACTCGGCATCCGTGATCCAGTAGTCTTCCAGAATTTCTATCAATAGATCAGAGATTCCAGGCAGCTCACGCAGCTCCCTGATTCTGTCGATAAACGCATCCGCAATCTCCGGCGTCTCCGTCTCATTCGAGGCACTGCAACCTCCTGCTGTCAACAAAACGAACACCAACAACAGAGGGGCATACCTTCTCATAAAAGTCACCAAAAACCTTTCCAGTCAATACCTGACTGCCGACAATGACGCTACCAGCGCGTTTGGGAGCCAGACTATTTCAAAAATGGCGGTTGAAGTCAGTCCCAGGATAGAGAGCGAGAGGGATTGGCGCAAATCAGGCGAAAATTCGGCTCGAAGCTGAACTGTGTCGCCTCTCTGGTGGTTTCGGCACGCTCAACCACCAAGAACGTCATTCTGCGCGAGCGACAGCGAGTCGCAGAACCTAGACCCGGCAGTGACTGTCAACACTGGGTCCTGCGACTACGCGCAGGATGACGGTATCCGCGCCGCCAACTGAACAGCCCCCCAAGGGTGGTTTCGACACGCTCGTACCTCGCTACTCAACCACCCAATGGCACTGCACCGAGCGCCCATGCAGGCATCCACCAACCAGGCGGCGACCAGACTTCCGGGGCATCAAGGCATTCTCTCTTGTGGAGGCTCGAACTCAAACTTAACTTGTGTTTTGCCGCCTTGGAGTGTGCCGTCTAAGTGCTGAAGCATCTCTTCTGCTTCAGTGAGGGTAAAACCGTCAGTGCCCAACGGGTCAGTAATGCAAAGCATTGCCTGGGCACTGCTTGGCCGGAAGTCTGCGCTAGATAGCCATTCGTTGAATTGATCGTCGGAAAGCCCTAAGCCATCTGGCAAACCATAGCGTTCAAGACAACGGCGGCGCATCTCCGCAGTGGTTAGCCCCTCTGGGTTGTCGCGCATGTTCCGGTGGAAGAACTCAACCATGCCGATAGTCTCTCGCTCACAAGTGGAGGCGATGCTGCTAAGTGCCGCAAATCCTTGCTCCTCATCTTCTGCAACGAGAGCGGCAAGAGGGGTGCCCAGCTCCGCTATAAAAGCCCGGCTGTCGTCGGGTTGAAAGATCACCTGCACCCCGTGATTGTTCAGGCAAGCCGCCAGCGCAGAGCGAGCTTCTTGCAGCTCCGCATCGGAGACGTAGTAATCCTCAAGGATTCGGCGCTCCAACTCGCTCTGGCTGCTTTCTCGAACGGACCTAATGTCCAGAACCCAGTTCATAGCAACACCGTCAACCGGCGACCTAGCCGCACTCAACTCAGCCGAGCAGCCGACGGAAAACAGCGCAATGAACACCGTAGCGATGACCCAGTAACGCGCACGAACCCGATCACAGGTCACAGTTGTCACGGGAACTCCCCTCGGCTACGGTCAAACGGTAGCCTCGCACGCCTGACCGTCTACTTGCAACCTGACCACACCCGCAGGCGCAACCACCACGGGCGTCATTCTGCGTGAACGGTCGGGGTTCTCGCGAGTCCCCGCAGCGAAGCGAGGAGACTCCTGGGGTGAAATCAACGAATCGCAGAACCCAGACCCGGCGACAGCCGTCAGCACTGGGTCCTGCGATTACGCTCCCTACGCGTCCTGCAAACTCCACAGCGCAGAAATCGGCGCGCCCCACAGCTTGTCAGAGTAGCGATAACCCGAACTACCGGTGTTAAGCACAATTCCAGCCCGGAAACGATCACCCAGTCGATCACGCATTCTGAGTAACCCGGCGAACTGCTTCCCAGAAAAGGATGTTGACGCCTTCACCTCAATACCGATCACTGTCCCATCATACAATTCGATGACCACGCCCACCTCATCACCATCCCGATCACGATAATGGTATACATCGAAATCACGTGATGACCATGTTCGTTGACGCAACAACTCAGAATAGACGAAACCCTCCAACGTTGCCCCAAGAATCTCACCATACTCTATTGAACCAAGCTGTGCATCCGTCAGCCTGATTAGCCGCAATGCCACTCCGCTATCCACAATCAGCACCTTACTACGTCCCGTTTGGCGCTTCGATATATTTGCTGTCCACGGCGGAATGGTAAGCGTCAAGCCAACCGAATGCAGTAAATCAATATATCCGGTAATGGTTCCCTCCGGGATACTTGCCTCAGCTGCTAGTTTTGCCTTCACCAGTTCAGCAGACTGCCTTCCAGCAAGTGCGCGCAAAAGCGCCATTGCCCGATCAGGTGAGACCTGGCGACGCAGCTCCAAAAGGTCTCGCCTGATTACGCCTTCAAGGTAAGAGTCAATCCAAGAACCGCGAATTCTGGGACTCAAATGCTGAGCTTCCGGGTAGCCCCCGACGGCGATCATCTGTGCGTAGCCTGATCGGCCCAGATCACATCTTGCCGCCAGAAGAGCGCCTGGCTCTTCGGCGATGATAGAAACAAGATCATCCCGTCGTTGCTTGATTTCTCCTTGACTGAGACTATGAAGTGTCAATCGCCCCACTCTGCCCGCGAGCGAATCCGCCAAACCGCGCACTCTGAGCAGACTTGCCGACCCGGTGAGGATGAACCGACCCGGACGCCGATCAGCATCGATCGATGCCTTGATGGCCAACGTCAGGCTGGGCAAGCGTTGGATTTCATCAATCACGAGTTGCCGACCTTCGGCCTGGTTTACGAATCCATGAGGGTCCGACTCTGCCGCGCTGCGAGCACTCTCGATATCAAGGCTCACCATCACGGCATCACGATCAGCAATTTGCTGCGCCAGGGTACTCTTCCCAACCTGCCGCGCACCTTCGATCACGATTCCAGGGAAGCACGCTAGCTGCTCACTGGCGATGCCGCTGACGTGCCTGCTCAGAACCTCATCCATGTGGCAATCCTACTCCAGTTCGCAGGTTTGCGATGCCGAGTTCGCAGGTTCGCGACATCGAGTTCGCAGGTTTGCGGAGCCGAGTTCGCAGGTTTGCGGAGCCGAGTTCGCAGGTTTGCGGTGGAGTGATCGTTGCTGTGACTGCTCGATCAGGAGGCGCAGAGCCTCGGCGGCATCTGGGCGTTCGGAGTGGTCAGGTAGCGGTTACCTAGCGGCGCAGCAGCATGCCGGTGATGGGGCGACAGGATCCTCTTGCGGCTTGTAGCGCGGCAGGTAGGGGTCTACCTCGGGCATGGTCCAACGGTTCGCCATGAACTTCGACTCCCAGTCGGCCACATCCGGCTCCCGGCTTTGCGACTCGAAATGGAAGGCGCGGGCATCTGCGATCCACAGGCGACGCAGGCCGAGCGTGGCAATCTTCTTGGAGAAGTCAACATCGTTGAAGTTAACGGGCAGCTTCTCGCTCAACCCCCCGACTGCCAGATAGGTGTCTCGCAACACCGCCAGGCATGCCCCGGTGAGCGCGCTAACCTCACGATCCACGCACAACGCGGAAAACGTGCCGGGCAGGTCTTCGGGCACGGTCCAGAAGGAGTGGATGTACTCGCCATCGAACACCTCAACCCCGGCGTGCTGAATCGAGGAGTCCGCGAACAGCAGCCGCGCGCCGGTAGCACCGACACCCGGCTCATACAGCGGCGCCACGAGTTTGTTGATTAGCCCGCCCTCAACCACCTCAACATCGTCGTTGAGCAGCAGAATCACCTCGCCCGAGGCCGCAAGTACGCCCAGATTGCATTTCTCGGAGTAGTTGAATTTCTTGGTGTAGGGCAACAGCAACAGTCGGTTCCCGGCGATCTCGCGCAGCTCATCGAGTATCGCAGGCGGCGTCGGCTCGTCGTAGACAACCACGATCTCCAGGTTGTCGTGACCTCCGTGGGCCAGCAGCGTGCGCACGGCCTCAACCACGAAGCAGCGGCGCTCGCCCCAGACGATGCCAGAATCGCCGCGCGTCGGGATCACCACAGACACGAGTACCTCGGCCGGGATCGGATCACGCACGATGCGGTAAGTGCCGGGCCAGGGGCCATAATCGGCAACGCCCTTGATGCCCACGCGATGCAGATGCTCATTTACCGCCTTTAGCCCGGCCACCCAGGCGTATGGCTTGGCCTCCAGATCACCAGCCGCCGAGCCGGGAATCACCCGCCAGTGATACAACACCTCGGGAACATGGACGATCTGCCGGGCCTTTTCGGTGACGCGCAGCACGAGGTCATGATCCTGCGAGCCGTCAAAACCCTCGCGGAAGCAACCCACCTCGCGCACGAGCGAGGCCCGCAACACGCCAAGGTGGCTGGTGTACATCTGGCCGCGCAACCGCTCCGGCGACCAGACGGGCTTACGGAACGCCTCATAGAAGCGGCCATCCCCGTCGGTCTTGTCCTCGTCCGAATACAGGTAGTCGGCCTCGGGGTTGGCAGCGATGGCCTCGGCCATCTTGGCTAGGGCGTCGGGGGTGAGCAGATCGTCATGGTCGAGCAGGGCGATGAACTCCCCGGTTGCGGCGTCGATGCCGTCGTTGGAGGCGGCGACGATGTGGCCGTTGATCTCCCGCTCAATCACCTTTAGGCGCCTGTCGCGGGCGGCTGCGGCACGCAGTGTCTCGCGCACCTCGCCATTGGGCGAGAGGTCATCGACCAGAATCAGCTCCCAGTCAAGAAACGTTTGCGCTAAAACGGAGTCGATCATCTCCGTCAGCGCGTCGAGCGGCGGGTTGTAGACCGGCGTGACGATGGAGAAGAGCGCCGCCATCATTTGGCCCGCTTTAGGACGCGCATCGGGGCAGTGACCAGGCGACCGGCGCGCACAGTGGTGGAGGCGCGGAGCGCTTCGAGGTCGCGCACGGCCAGGTTGTACTTGTCGGCAAGGTCTTGGTACTCCTGCTTGGCACGGGCCTTGTAATCTTCCAAGTCCCACTTAGCGCGGGCCACCTCAGCCTCTAGGCCGATAACATGATCGCGCTGGATCAGCGCCTCATGCAAGGTGGCGGGGCGCTCCATGTCGCTGCTGCTCACTGACAACTCCTAAAGTCGATGGGTCAACGCCCAGACTCTAGCCGACCTGCGCGAGCAGGTCGGCAATGCGCGCTCTGACCACCGGAAGTCGATCAGCCAGTATCTCCCAAACCATCTCTGGGGCAACGATGTCGTACCCATGCGCAACTAGATTCCGAGTGTTCTTGAGGGATCTCAATTCCAGCCCAGGATGAGCATCTGCAAAGCCTGGATCTGCGCCATCGATTCGAGCCACACCTTCGCCTGCCCGGATAAGAATGGCTTCTGCGGCCAGTTGCGCCCACTCACTGTCGTCATAAGCCTGCTTGCCCTGCCCTACGAGGCGCGCAGCCACATCGCAGTGACCGATGATGTCATCGAGCCAATCCATGATCCGAGGATCCAGGGATGTCATACCGGCACCGCCTCCCGAAGAATCTTTTGATGCTTTGTCCTGAGTCCGGTGTCCGGTACTACATCCACCGTAATGCCCAGCAGCTCCGACAGCGCCGGCTTCAGGCCGCAAAAATCCCATGCCCGCCCAGGCATTGGAGTAATGAGCAGGTCAAGATCAGAGAGTACGGTGTCTTCCTGGCGGGCCACCGACCCGAAAACTCGCGGGTTGACTCCCCCCAAGCGGTGTATGAGATCCAGCACCTCATCGCGGTGCCTGGCGAGAACCTGGGAAGGCCGACGCAACCCGGTGGCTGCGACTATGCGATCACGCATCGCCGGTGACGGGCGCCTGGCTCCGGTCTCCATGGCAGACAGGTTCGCTGGCGCGATGCCAGCCCGGCTAGCCAGCTCGACCTGCGTCATCCCGGCTGCCAGACGAATCCTCCTGAGTTCCTCCATGAGAACAACTTATCAACGCAAGACTCCGCCGAACAACCCTCAGCCGACTAGCTTTTGGAGCGTTAGGCGAGGAGAGCCTTTACTGTGGTGGCGGTCTCGGTTATGGCATCGGTTACCGGAAGCTGGCGGGAGTCACCGGCGCGGGGGCGTAGCTCGACGACGCCGTCGGCCAGGCCGCGGCCCACCACGAGCAGCAGCGGAACGCCCAGCAGTTCGGCGTCGGCGAACTTCACGCCTGGCGAGACCTTGGGGCGGTCGTCATAGATAACCTCGACGCCTTGCTCTACCAGTCCCGTGGCGATGGCATCGGCGGCCTCGAAAACCTCCGTGCCCTTTCCCGTGGCGACGATGTGAACGTGGGCCGGGGCGACGTGAGCGGGCCAGGCCAGACCCTTGTCGTCGTGGTTGGCCTCCGCGAGCGCCGCGAGCGCCCGCGTGACGCCGATGCCGTAGGAACCCATCGTGACGGTGACGGCCTTGCCGTTCTCGTTGAGTACCTTCAAATCGAGCGCATCGGCGTACTTGCGGCCGAGCTGGAAGATGTGGCCCATCTCGATGCCGCGCGCCAGTTCCAGGGGGCCAGAGCCGTCGGGGGCGAGATCGCCCGCGCGCACCTCGGCGGCCTCGATGGTGTCGTCGGCAAGGAAGTCGCGGCCTGCCACTAGGCCAAAGACGTGCTTGCCCGGCTCATCGGCGCCGGTAATCCAGGCGGTGCCGGGCACGACGCGAGGATCGAGCAGGTAGCGGATGGCGGAGTGCGCCGCCGTGGCGGCAACCTGTGCAGCACTCTGGCTTTCATCAACGACTTGTTTGCCTTGCGGTCCGATTGCCTTAGGGCCAAGGTAGCCGCGCACCAGCTCGGGGTTAGCCTTGAAGTCGGCTTCGGTGGCCGGCTCAGCCTCGGCTGGGGAGATGGCGGCCTCTAGGCGTTTTTCGTCGATCTCGCGGTCGCCGGGTAGGCCGATAACGAGCAGTTCGCGGGTGCCGTCGGGTTGGCGCAGCGCAAATACCACGTTCTTTAGCGTGTCGGCGGCGATCCAGGGGCGGCCATCCTCCCGAGGGTGCATTGCGTTCGCGACCTCGACCAACTTCTCGATGGTCTCCGAATCTGGGGTGTCGAGTACCTGTGCGGGCGGCGCGTCGTCGAATGGAATCGCCTCGGGGGCCAGCGTGACAACGGCCTCAACGTTGGCGGCGTAACCCTCGGCAGAGCGGACAAAGGTGTCCTCGCCGATGGGCGAGGGCACCAGGAATTCCTCGGAGCGCGAGCCGCCCATCGCCCCGGCCATCGCCGAAACGATCACGTATTCCAGGCCGAGCCGCTTAAAGATGCGCTCGTAGGTGTCGCGGTGCGCCTGATAAGACGTCT
>Ga0131853_10027237_pt1 | contig 10267 bp, 6 predicted proteins | sample TergutLab28metaG_FD_92764 | JGI IMG/M metagenome (GOLD analysis project Ga0131853, IMG submission 92764) | Labiotermes labralis P1 segment gut microbial communities from Petit-Saut dam, French Guiana - Lab288 P1 (version 2) (version 2) | ecosystem: Host-associated > Arthropoda: Insects >... | reverse complement strand
TGTATTTATCTGAGAAAGTACCGGGTAGCTCAGTCGATACAGCGACTGACTACGGGCTGGACGGTCCGGGATCGAATGCCGGTGGGGACGACATTTATCCGCCCGTCCAGACCGGCCCTGGGGCCCACCCAGCCTCCTATAAAATGGATACGAGTCTTTCCCGGTGGTAAAGTGCGGCCGGGGCGTGCTGCTGACCACTCACCCCCTTCTAGTGCCGCGGTCATGGAAGAGTAGAGTTACACATCTACCCACCCTCTGGGCCACACCGGGCGATGCACAGTCAACAAAACGTCAAAACACATTTTAGGTTCAATAGTTTTTTCCCCCGAAAATCGTGCGGTTTATGAGAAAATGTGGAAAAAATATTGTAGAGCGGGGCGGGCCACAGATGACAATATGGCGCATGCGCACTGCATGCTGGATACCTAAGGCTACAAATACAATGTAATAGTCACTGCTTTTCCACTGAAACAACAGTTGTACGATAGCGCCGGAATTTTGCCTTGTACATACACTGTCCGTCTAGTTATTGAAGTATCTTTGTTTAACCTTTTGACGCCTAATGTCAACTATAGTGGTCGTACCGCACCGCTAACCTCTAAAGTTGCATTTTATATATATTTATTCAACAAATATAAGTACTGAATATTTTAAACATGATGTATACTCTCGGTTTTTTTCTCTTCAAAATGCAGTTTGTTCCATAATTCTAACATATTTGGTTCCTGTATTATTCACATTTTATATACAGGGTGTGTTAAATTTAAAAAATAATTCCGGCGCCAAAAGGTTAAGGACGTGAAATTTGCATTTACTGTAGACGGTTGGTTTTAACACACGAATAAGATGTACTGCTTAAGGCGACTGAAACGCTGAGGACGAAACGTCCTGCTCATACAGCAGTTAATGAGGTGACGCAAATATCGGTTTGAACTCTGTCCAGTGACTAACACCTCGAATCCATTCTCGACTATCTTCCCATCTCCTACCCAAGAACATAAACATTATCCGAACATGTAGCAAGATATCAGAGTAAAGGAGGGAGGGGATTATTGTTTTGTTTAACAATGGCATCATTACCCACAGTAATTAAGGATTTCATCAGAGGGTCCATCCGTACAGCAGAATAAGTTTCTCTCTCTCTCCCTACCCCCCCCCTCCTCCTGTGGCGCTGGAGCCCAACGCGGGCCAGGGCCTCCTCATTCTTTAGGTTTCTAGATCACACACAACTACGTATCACAGTCGGTAGGAGTCCTCTGGACGAGTGATCAGCTCGTCGCAGAGGTCTCTACCTGACAACACACAACACTCACTACAGACAGACATCCATGCCCCCGGTGGGATTCGAACTCACAATCTCAGCAGACCTACGCCTTAGACCGCACGGCTACTAGAACCGGCCACAGCAGAACAAGTGGGTCAGTAAAATAAGCCTGGTAACAGCGCTACCTCTAATGTAATTGATGGGTTTTACCGTAAGATGACATGCGTGTACTGTACACAGAGATTGTGTGGGAGTGGCGAAAAAAATGTTATCGAAGGAGATAGTTGATGGTAAAAGTACTCGGGTACGAAACCACGGATCAAGACGGGAAGGTACTGCGGGACGTCCCAGAGCAGAGTGAGCATCTGTCTGTGACGAGTGATAGGTTGGCTGCATTCTGTTATACGATTTTTCGGATGTGGGTCTAAGACTTGAGTTGAGGAGGTGAAATACTTTACCCCGTTCGATAGACACGTCCGTAAACATGTTAAAGGTGAGTCAGACAACATTTGATTAACCTTATCCTGCTAACGTGAGGAATATGGTGAGCTCCTAACAATGCCAGCAGATGGCAGATGGGATTTAACTCGGCGTTTAAAGGGTTAAAACAGTTTGTAATGGCACCGTAAGCGCGACGGTGAGCGGGCTGTGTGTGACAGGTCACATGTCTCTCGGCCATCTCAGAATCAGTAAAAGAAACAGCTGTCCCCCCCCCCCGCGCCATGAAAGCATAAAGGGAGAACTGAGGTATAGCTCCACTTATTCTTCACCTTGGCGCTAGATATAGGCGGGTGGTCATTTTTCTACGCAGCCGCTTTACTCCCGGGTAAGAACCCTGGTACCCATTGAATAGGGGGCTGAGGGGGCTTCAGAGCCGGTCTGGACGTTTCGGAGATGTTGCCTCTACTGGGTTTCGAACCCTGATTCTCCAGCCCTTAGCCAAGTCGCTGTACTGACTGAGCTGTTCCGGCTGATTTTCGGAATCATTACTTTCGATGTACAATTTGTGTGCCAATCTTGCAAAATGTTCACAATTTTGATATACGATGGTAGGAATGGCAGTTCTTTGGATTGGAATCTCTATGACGTAAGACGGTTGTGTTCTGGAAGAGATGGCCAACAGAATACACGTACGGCATAGCCTTTTGATGGGTTAAAATAATGCGAAATTTCTTTACTGTCGAATGCTGGGCCGATATCCGTAAGAACGTTGCTGTGTTAAGGTTGCTAGGCTACGCCTGCATGTCCTTATGGTAAGAGTGATCTTAAGATTAAGAAGAGTGTGGAGGGAAAGAGACCACCGTGGAAACCTAGGCGTAGATGGGTGGATAATATTAGGATGGATCTCCAGGAGGTGGGATTTGGGTATATGGACTGGATGGACTGGCCCAGGATAGAGACAGGTGGCGGACGCTTGTGAGTGTGGTAATGAACCTTTGGGTTCCGTGATATGCGGGGAATTTCTTGACTAGCTGCAAACCAGCTAGCTTCTCAAGAAGGACTCTGCACCATGGAGTAAGTAAGTAAGTAAGTAAGTAAGTAAGTAAGTGGATCATTGTTGAGAGATACTGACATGATAAAAAAAGAAGTGCTCGGAGAAGAATCTTACCCAGTACCACTTTGTCCTCCATAGATATCACATTGCATGTCCCGAAATCGAACCCGGGATTCCGCGGTGAGAGTTCATCGACTAATCAACGTTGAAGACAAAAAGTAATGTACCTTTTTTTGTGTGTTTTTGACGCGACAGCCTCCCGTTGGGCCATGGCCTCTTCATTCATGAGGTTTCTAGATCACACATAGCCATGCACCACAGTTGTTAGGACTCATCTGAACGAGTGATCGGCTCGTCGCAGAGACCTCTACCTGACAACACATAATTCTCACAACAGACAGACATCAATGCCCCCGGTGGGATTCGAACCCACGATCTCAGCAGGAGAGCGGTCGCAGATTTACGCCTCGGACCGCGCGGCCGCTGGGATCGGCAGTGTACATTTTACATACCAGAATTCAGTAAACACTCACTGTTTATTGTAGGAATCAAGCAGAAAACTGAAAACTGCAGGTAACAAGACGGTTTTCTGTACTGAACCTGGCGAAACATTTTCGAACCAGTGGGGTTTTCAGGCATGTTTTGAATGCAGTTATAAGGAAATACAATACGTTATACCCGGCGTCGCGAATCGGAGGTCTGCGCTCAGGCACGAAGGCTCATTGTCCTCAGGTTACAGGTTCATTATTTCAGAAGAGGACGCCACAACTTTCTCCCTGAATTGCAGGTAGCTGGTTGGTGTTGTGGGTAGGCTTCGGGCTGGAAGACCGGAAAATTTTTGTTAAATTCATGGCGAGTGCATACATTTTTTCTCCACTGTGTCCGGTTCGGCCGTGTCCTACTCAGACCGAAATCCGGTGCTGCAGGTGGTGACGTGAATTACTCTCCTCCGTCTAGTTCCGGAAGTTGATAAAGGCTGAATCCGTACCTGAGCAAGGCGTCAAAGACTCATAGTGGGCTGTAGCTTTGATTCCTGTCTCTTTACTACTTCTGTCCACATCTTTGACAACTACACAGCATATTGATATCGTTCTATTCTTTTGAAGCTAAATAACATATTCGGTTGACACAGCAACGTTAAAAAACCTACAAACCCATTCAGTTCTGTTTTGTTTCAGAAGTGTATAAAGTAACGTTGTGTACTGAGGAGATTGACTATTACCTTGGCAGTGGTTTCGTAGATGGGAGACTGATCGTCAAGTGCTTATTACAAGTAGCCGGTGTATTCCAGTTTAGGGTTGAAGTGTAGTATCTTGTGAGGGCGAGTTAATTCTGTTACGCAAGATAGAATTTTCTGTTGCATTGTACGTGGTTAGAGATCTGTATCAATTGGACTCGAGGCTAGACCGGTGGAAAGTGACGGAGACGTATGTTTAGAGGATTAGTACGTCATCTAGATATAGGACCTCCACAAACGCTGTCAAGGCCAAATCTTTATTTCTGAGCAACGTTCAGTAGTCCAATGTGGGATATGGTCTCTGGTTCATGGTACACATAACGCTCGTTGATGTGGCGTGTTTGTAGATAACTTATCTGTTACACATGCAGTATCATGACCCCCCTCAGTTGCGTAAATCAGCAGCTGCATTTTTTGTGTGTGTGTGTGTGTGTGTGTGTTCAGCTGAGGCAGTTCTTCATCTCTGTATGCTCGCTGACGAAGTCGTTCCCGAAAAAGTCGGTAGTTCGTGTCCATTACGTTACCTTACCCCTTCTACTCTTCCTCAGATGACACCAGTCCGTAGCTTCATCAGAATTGTTTTTATTACCTCCACATTTACGACTGGTCTTCGAGGATCTGTTTGATAATTTTGTAACGGTTTATGACATTGATTCATTATGCTTAGTGTTATATGTTGGACATGTTCACTGCCTGAGGCATATTTGACGTACGCCTGCACAGCATCTCGGGTACTTGCAGCTCTGTGTTCCTGCTCAGGTGGCTAGCTGTTCAATCGGAAATATTTTTTTTTTTGTAAACCGTACGACTGCTGATGGTTTTGAAACCCGGTACGTTATGAGCGCTCAACGAGTAACAAAACTATATTGGGCTAGGATGAGTGTGTCGTAGAGTACCGTAGGGTAACGAATGTATGGAAGAGAAGATGCAGTTTCGCTGTGCGTGATTTCAGATTACAGGAGGTTGGTCAAAGACCCCACGGAGACGGTCGAACGCAAAACTTCACTTTGTTTAAGGAGTCTACAACTGCAGAGGAGGTTTGAAAGCGACTTCGTCCCCCGGGTACAAGACTGTCACCAGCAAAGGGAATTTATTGCGTGGGGTGACAATCAAGCGATTGTCGCCCGTGCGCACTCGCTCATATATTGCGTTGTGTTTCATTTGTACAAGCAGTCGTTAAAGCGACAATCATGTCGCCATTCAAATGGAACACACCGCGACTCTTTCACCGCCACAATTAGTCAACCGTGCGCGCACTTCCATATGCAACCGTACGTTTCATTTGCGCAGTACGATAGTCGCAGCAATTAGAACAGCCCTCGTGCGGTAAGCCTTAGGGTGTCCCTGTCCTTTATCCCACATAATTGTGCTCCGTATGTCTCCTGGCCCTTGAGAAGCTAACTGGTTTGCAGCTAGTCAAGAAATTCCCCGCATTTCACGGAACCCGAAGGTTCATTACTGCACTATCTCTATCCTGGCCTAGCACAATCCAGTCCATATACCCACATCCCACCTCCTTGGAGATCCATTCTAATATTATCCACCCATCTACGCCTAGGTCTCCCCAGTGGTCTCTTTCCCTCCGGTTTCCCCACCAACACCCTATACCCCCCCACCCCTCTGAACACCCATACGCGCCACATGCCCAGTCCATCTCATTCTTTTCGATTTTATCACCCGCACAATATTGGGTGAGGAGTACAAATGCAGCCATGCACAACTTTATATTTTATTGGATTATAATTCCAGCTACATGTTTCGGCCCAATTGTAGGGCCATCCTCAGGCTGATCTTTGAACACGTGGAATGCACAATTTATAATGTTTTCAAAATTGTTGGGCCGAAACATGTAGCTGGAATTATCTAATATCATCTAATAAAATATAAAGTTGTGTATGATTGTGTTTTATATATTTTATATTATATTTTACCCGGTAGTCTGACTTACCGGCTACGGTTGTCGGTTCCAGGTTATGTTCGAACTGTAGCCACCGTTCGTTTTGAATCAGTCCGCCCGCGTATTGACGATCTGATACTGCGTGTAGCTAGCAACAGTTATTCAGTGTGTATCAGGTATACCTCAGACAATGGATGGTGTCCACCATGATAATTGATGTGGTGAGCCGTCTGTAGCTTCGCGTTCTTGAGCTCGTGAGGTCGCTGAACCAAATCTGCTTTCGTTCGCGTCTCGACTTTGTTCTTACTTCGTAATGGCCGAGACTCAATCATCAAATATGAACGCTGTTTTGCAGGCGATGGTTTGAATTTTTAACCCCGTTACATAAGCAGTGCCCTTAATTATGAAGGTAGCATTTCTTCTGCCTGTTGGTACTGAAACAGTCGCAGAAGTGCGTACAGTAATTGTACATCTCGGAAGTAGTGTAAGGCTTGCTTCTGCTTGTGCAGATTCTGAAAATGAGTTCCTTGTCTGCGTTGCGGGGAATAGAAAGAGACGACAGGAAAGGCGTAAAAAGTCATGAGAACCTTCAGTGAATGACCCGCTTCCGTAGTACTAGGTAACAGTGAAATGCCCCATTTTTATTAAACTCGAAGATTCATTCCGTTCCGCGGAATATTCTCTCTGGTCTGTAGTCAAGCGTACATTCTTACTCCTTATGTCTTGATCTCGGGGGCAAGATTTGACCCGCGTACCTCCCAACTTGTGGGCCGGGTAGCTCAGTCGGTATAGCGACTGACTACGGGCTTGACGGTCCGGGATCGAATCCCGGTGAGGACGAGATTTTCCGCCCGACCAGAGCGGCCCTGGGGCCCACCCCGCCTCCTGTAAAATGGGTACCGGGTCTTTCCCGGGGGTAAAGAGCGGCCGTGGCGTGCTGCTGACCACTCACCGCCTTCTAGTGCTGCGGTCATGGAAGAGTAGAGCTATACCTCTACCCATTCTCTGGGCTACACCGGGCCTGTAACGGGGTCACTTTTCCTTACCTCTCAAGTTAGCGGCATATGAGTGGAAACTGCTCGATGACGTGTGCAGTTTATTCGGCATCGCCGAATAAAATATACAACGAATTAAGTTAGGGGAGCCGGGATAGCAAAGTCGGTGTAGTGACTAGGCTGGGGTCTGGAAGGTCCGGGGTTGGAATTCCGGCAAGGGCAAGAGACTTTTCTTTTCTTCGTAACGTCTAGACCGGCTTTGGGGCCCACTTAGCGTTCTATTTAATGCGTACCGAGTTTTTTACCCGGGAGTTAAGCGGCCGGAGTGAGACTGATCATTATCTTCCGTCTGCTGAGGTGGTTAGGAATGTGTGTAACTGTACCCCTGCTGCCCCTATATACCTTTATGGCGCTGACAGGGACAGCCTTTATTTTTAAATGTCAGGTGGATTTTCCACCGAATTTGAACCATACTATCGACAAAGCGACCCTGTTAGTTATGTGGTCTGAGAGATGTCAAGAAGCAAAGTAATGGAGGAAGTGTCAGAAATAAGATGAGATGTAGAATATTCCGCAAAGCTGTGTGTGAACTGAGGTAAGTGACCTGTAAGGTCATGCTAACTTTCTGTAATTCGTGAACCCATATACTCCCCCCCTTTTTTGTGGCGCAGGGATTGGCTCAACAGTCTTGGCCAAGATCCCTGCACGAACTTGGAATCGAGTAGCACATCCGCGTCTCCTGACTGCATTACGGATTAGCCGCATTAGCATTGCGCATTTTTCTGAGACTGTTTACCAGTTGGACGGGTTGGCTTACTGTTAGTAAAGAGGCCTTGTTCACGGAGGAGTCGCAGTTCGTTTATCCAGCAGGGGCAAGAGATTTTTCTCGTCTCCTAAATTCCCAGATCGTCTGTGGGAGCCCCCCCCCCTTCCCGCCCACCACATCATCCTGTTTAGTGGGTACCTTGGACTATTACCCCAGGGGCATTGCGGCCGGCCCGTGAAGCTGATCACTTCCCGCCGCCTAATGTCGAGTTTTTTAATGTGTGGTGCTATACAGCTCCACCATTCGCCTGCTTGGTGCGCGTAATTACGCACAAGGACTACTTTATTTGGGGGGGGGGGGGCTCTGTTGTGTGGGGAGATGGTCGACAAAATTCTGCCAATCTACTTTTACGCCCCGGTATTGTAAACAGTCAGCTGTCAAGTTTGATTACTCAAAAAAACAAACTGACCTAAACCGAATTGAGCTGGCGTGGCTACTGTTTATATAATGGTTAGGCTGCACGTTGCTGTTCAAACACAGAAGTGCTGTTCATAGCACAGACAAGTTGACATTTAAAACTCCTGGCAAAAACAAAATGCGTTTGTGAACAAGATTTCCTTCATAACAGGAAGCATGCCTGTTTTCGAACGCCCAAAAAAGGAAACTTGAAATACTGTGGGGTTTGCCCCACATGTTACGATGTATACAGGGCGTTCAGTTTTGAGCGTGTGTGGGCTGCATCCAATAAGATGCATTAAAGAAGTATAAACATTGAATAGCTAAGGTCTTTAATCCATTCACTCGTGAACAATAATTAAGCAGACCGGGTAGTTACACGGTGCTTCTTTTCAATTCAAACACAGTCAGGCCCCGTAGAGCGTCGCTGTTTGTTCACCGCAACTTGTGGCGGTGTATCGAAACACAGTATAGCAATATGGAATTTTATGTTCACGGACTCATGGGCGCTAAGTTAGGGTGGCAGCGCTCTATCGGCTTTTGCACTTTCTGCGTGAGATTCCTCAAGACGTGACTGACTTTTTTGTTCAGTACAGCACACTGAATTCCTTGCTTCTTGGAGGATTTGACAAATATTACAACCCTTCAGACCCTTGCCATTCCGACGAGTAATACATTCTTTTACTTCGCCATTCGGACGACTGGTTAAGCAGCCGTACTTTGTACGTAACAAGTTGCCGGGTCCGGATATCGTAATGGCCCGAAGGTAAGGGGTCTCTTCGTTTTCCGTTGGAATATTTAGCGAAAAAACATCTCATACGAAGGGCAAAATGAACATTGTGAATTAGAAAAAAATATATACCACATCGCAAATATACTGAAGTCTTTACTGTACTTTTGAGAGACAAAGAACAACATCTTCTTTAAGTCACTATTGACGTGTCCCTGACCTGTTAGGGGCCGGAATAGCTCAGTCGGTATAGCTACTTGATACGGGCTGGACGGTCCAGGGATCGAATCCCGGTGGGGACGAGGTTTTCCGCTCCCGTCCAGACCGGCCTTTGGGCCCACCCAGCCTCCTATACTGTGGGTACCGGGTCCTTCCCGGGGGTAAAGCGGCCGGAGCGTTGCGTTGACCACCCACCCCCATCTAGCGTCGAGGATGAAGGAAGAGTAGAGCTATACATCTGCTCCCCCTCTGGGCCTTCGTGGCCTGTTCTAGGGTGAACTTTACCTTTTTAACTGTACCATTACCCTGGCCTGTTACTGGGAGATATCTTATTCTTCGCTTACAAGGCGACCCCTACTTTTCTGTAGTGCTATTTATAGTGGGGGAGGGGACTCGCTTTACGTTGGGGCTTACACGATTATGTCCCGAATAATGGTTGTCCCGACTGAGTTACTGTAATATATGCCAGTTATTTTTCTGGGATGTGTTACGATTTGTTGACGTTAAATGACCCCCACATTTTCCAGCAGTGCTTGATGCCCTGAGTTAGGCGATGAATTGCTGAATTTGTGATGTAGGTTGTGTTTCCTTAGTGAATCAGTGAATTAAACAGTGAGATGCAGGTGTCCCTCCTTATACCGCGCGTCAGTTAGCGTTGTTTGTCAGCGTGGCGCTCTTGCCATCTGCCTTTTTACTCTTTTCTTTTCGTAGAATTGTTACACCTCTGAATCAAGTGTGTTTTCTAACGGTCTGCCTCTGTGCTTACCGCTAGAGCGGTTCATTAACTGACGGTCGGAACGTAGGAGCAGCTGATGATGTCGGGTCGAGTACGTGGAATGTGTACTGTTCACCTGGAGGAAACCGCGAGAAATCAGAGACGGGCGTAACCATGCTTTAGTAAGTGCTTGAAATGGTGCGGCGCGGCATGAAAGTGCGTCAGATGCTGTGTGTGTGTGTGTGTGTGTGTAGTGTACTGTTGTTATTATTATTATTATACGATATGGATGTCTCTTGTCACAGGCCTTTTCTTCCCGGTACCTCTCTTGAACCAGCGGTGATCCCCACCACTCAGGCTTCAAGCTTCCCACTGCAGTACTTTCCGTATTATGTGTGATGTTCCAAGTATAGCTGTCTTTTGTAGTGAATCTATCGAATGTTTTCCTGGTACAGCTTCCAAATTTTTCCTTAAGCTTCTCGTTACTATTCCA
>Ga0131853_10027235_pt1 | contig 10268 bp, 11 predicted proteins | sample TergutLab28metaG_FD_92764 | JGI IMG/M metagenome (GOLD analysis project Ga0131853, IMG submission 92764) | Labiotermes labralis P1 segment gut microbial communities from Petit-Saut dam, French Guiana - Lab288 P1 (version 2) (version 2) | ecosystem: Host-associated > Arthropoda: Insects >... | reverse complement strand
TCAAAAAGATGGCTACCCTTCGTATCACATAGCTTTTATACAGCAAGCGTGTTTTTTTTTGTAAAAACAGGTTAACCTTTAACAACCGTGTCGAATTAGATAATCCCTTGTTACATTCACGTGCGGAGCTTCTAGACACGTTCCACTAACGAGTCTACTTCTACAATATGAATGCAACACTGTATTATAACATGATCCGAGCTCAAAGTTAATCGTGACGGGTTTACTCAATCTTGTATATAATTGCATCAGCCTTCCAAAGCTGCACACCGGTCATGCAAGACTTGCATGCGCAATGACTGCTATTGCATCAGCATTTTAATACGATAAACAAATAAATCACTCACTTCCTCGAGGTTACTTGGCATAGCTTCAAATTTTCAGTACTGAAAACTGGTAAAACCATTGAATCACTCTCTTCTTTTAATAAACACGTAATGCAAGTCTCATGCTGCCGCATTGCCACGTGTTTCAGAAAGATTCAACTAAATTAATCCCTTCTTACACTTACATACATAGCTACGAGACACGCTCTACTAACGCTTCTACATCCATTTCGTGAATGCAGAATTGTCCTATGACCCTATCAAAGATGTGTTTCTTTTTACCGATTCAGCCAACTCTTTTCCAGAAACATAACAGACATATAAAGTGTCCTTTTAAAAAGTAAAGCCTGGTAAACATATGAATCACTCACTTCTTTTAATAAACACGTAATGCAAGACTCATGCTGCCACGTGTGTCAGAAAGATTCAACTTAAATAATCCCTTGTTACACTTACATACATAGCTACAAGACACGCTCTGCTAACGAGTCTACAACCATTTCGCGAATGCAGAACTGTCCCATCGAAGATGTGTTTCTCTTTTCCCTATGCTACACGACTGTACGAGGGCAGGCATTTTATCTGACTATGCGGCGGAGGCCCTAGGCTTCGAATCTTGTGTGGGGGAGAAAATGGCGCGGGGCTTCTGCCCACATACACACACACACATTCTTTAACTACCAGACTGCACGGGGGAGAGGCAAACAAACAGACTCCTCTAATGCCTGGCTGCTGCCCGCTTTTTGCTTCATACTCTACAACGAGTCACGCGATCCTCTTACAGCGTATAGAGAGAGAGGACTATGGAGGTACTTCTACAAGACTGTACGGGGCCCGAGCGCGCATGCTACCAAACTGTACGGCGACTTTCTTCTCTCTCTCTCTCTACAACCAAACACCGATAACGACGACGACGGCTGCTGCTGCTGCCGCTGCTGCTGCTGCTTTTAAATATTATCATAATTCACTTATTACACTCTCACAACCATTGCGACTTAGACCACTCTTGCTCCAAACTCACGCTACACGATCTTCATTTCTTCCTCAACCAACGGAGCCTAAAGTTCCCTCCTACGAGGGAAATTTCCCTCCTCCACATCCACACAGTTGGCAACAGTGCTCTTTTCAAATCTCCCGCCATTTTTTCAAACCTACCGCCGGGAGGGGAGGGAGGTCACGTGACCGCGGAAGTGGAGGGGGTAATTTTATTCTTGAGAAAATCTTTACCTCCCCCGGAACAAACCTCGCACCTTACTACTTACGTGAATTCCGGTAATCATCTAGTGGTGAGACAATTGCATTATCGTTTGAAGCAAGACAATTTCCAAAAATGCCATTCGAATTAATATTTGCGCCAAGTCTTTGAAGAAAATATGCTTATCGTCACTGGCCTTTGGTATTGTGTGTATCAACAAGGGTGTGACGTTTATCACTAATGAAGTACTTATGTCAAGGCATGACTGTGTGTTTGAACGTTACACTTGTGATTTGGAATTACCTAAAAAGTTGGCTGGCTGCTCATTGTATACGCGGTACTCTTAAATGTATCTTTAAAAAAAACCGGTCCCTTCTACATGTTATAATGCAAAAAAAATCTCATCGTTTGTTTCGAGAAGCTCGGTGCCATTGTAAATTATGTGTGAAAGACAGACCTGCATGTTTAAAATCATTATGTGTTAATAAGTTACAAAGTTTATTCACCATTTAATCAAACTGTAAATGTAAGGAACAAATTGCGTATTACAGAATTTACACGCTTTTAACCACAACGCAAGCAAACATTTGTCAGCTACCGAACCATACTTTGCTGATTAATTAATGTATGCGTACAAAGAATAATATATTCCTACATTGTATATGTTTGTAAACTGTATATCTTGTGTCATTATTTATTTCCCTTATTTCAAGGATAGGAACCATTAAAGAGATGGTTGAAACCGTAGGATTCGTACCTAGAATAGTTCAGCTATGATCCGGATTCTTAACGTTTCAGCCAACTCTTTTCGAGAAAATCAAATTCATATAAATTTAATTTAAAATAAACGCACTTGCAACCAACCATATTAGGAATACCAAATTGATTTATTACATACCTAAAAACCGTACATTGTATGTTTTGTAAAGGGAAATTGTGTGTATTTATTTTCCCTATACCAGCGATCTTTAAAAAAAGAGAGGTGGTTAAAAACACTGGATTCGAAACTTAAGCAGATTAACCGCAAGCAGGAATCTTAAGTTTCATGCAGCTCTACGGGAAACACAAATCGTTTACAATGTAATTTAAAGTAAGCGCACTGGTAATCATATTGGGAAATGGTGGGCTTGAAACTTAGGTTAGTAGAAATTTAAAAGTAGCGCGCAGGTAACCATATTGAAAAAATGGCGGAAAGCGCCTATTCAAACTTAAAGTTAGTTAGGTTAATTACAAAAGTACCGCGTTGGCAGCCATATTGGAAAAAGGTGGAAAGCGCCAATTCAAACTTAAAATTAGTTAGGTTTAATTTAAAAATACCGCGCCGGTAGCCATATTAAAAAATGGCGGACATAGGTTATAACAAATTAAAAAATACAGCGCAAGTAGCCATATTGAGAAATGGCTGACTTTGAAGTTAAAACAAATTTAAAAATACCGCGACGGTAGCCGTATTGGAAAATGGTGGACATAGTTTAAAACAAATTTAAAAATACCGCGCCAGTAGCCATATTGAAAAATGGCGGAAGTTAAAGTTAATTTAGCGCTCATTCAAAATAATAGCCGGCGCCATGTGTGTTTACATCATGTGACCTGTGACGTAACTTCCTTCCCCAAAAGCTAGGCCATCTACTAATAAACATTTCTTTAACTGGTTGAGGTTATAAATGTATTTATATTCGATAGGACCTTTAAGATATTTTATTATTCCAGTCCCTGTTTTAGAAGACTTAATTATTTCCATATTTGTGATAATAATTTTTCCATTCTTCGCTTATAATAGATTTTTTCTTGATGGTGTATTATTATTTTAATAAATTCAATATGGCTCCTTAAGGATTTCTTTACACGTATTTATGTCTCTTCCTGCAGAATTATCTTTGTTGCACCATGTGTTCAATGTTTTTTGTCTAATTTTTATTTCGATTTGTTAAAATTTTCCATTAACTGTGAGTTTCTTTATACGGTTATTTATTGTTAATCAAATCATCATTTATTATATCTTCATTGCTTTCATTACCAATATAAATTCTATAACCATCGACCCCTATACCAAATACTTTATTTTGAAAAGTTATATATTTTCCAGCTATAGACCTCAAACCTTTGTTAGTTACTCCTGTATCTTTATTAAAATTAATTAAATATTTTTTTTTCAAATTTCTTTATCTTCTTTAGGGGTAAAAGATAATTGGGATGGACTTTATTTGTTAATAGCTATTACATCCAATTTCTTACTTAAATCTCTCATTAAGTTGTTTAACTGGCTCTTGTAATTTATCAAGTTTTTGTATTACAGGTTCAGTTTGTATTTCTCTATTTTCTTTTTTTGCATTGACTTCACTAACACGATCCTGTTTGAACCTACTTTTAGCTCTTCTTTCAGTTCAACCGTTTCTTTTCTATTTCTTTAACAAATGCGTGCTTCATTCATGTGGTAGCGGTAAAAATATATCATCATTATCATCATCATTATAGTTATTATTTATTACTATCTTTCTTGTTAAAGTTCACGGTTTCGATTAGCTTGAGCTTTTTAAATTTTTTACGTTATCATTTCAAAAATTGTGTATATCATCTTCTTTATTATATGCATTATTTTCTTCAAGTTTAAAACTAAATTCTAACGCCTAACTTTAAACGCTAAACGTTTACGTGTGAAGTTTAAAACCTAACATCCAAATCCTAAGGTTCGTCAGTTAATCGTATTTCGTTTTTTACACGATGGTTGATTATTATCATTATAATTTTTCTTTTTCGTTCAAGTTTACTGATTGATTCGGCTTGAGTTTTTTAATTTGTCACTATCATTTCAAAAGCTGTTTGTAGCATCTTCTTTATTATATAATTTTTTTTATTTAAAAGGAAATTTTTTATAAATAAATGGTACGAACTATAAATTTACAAAGCAGTGCAAAAACATTAGCTTTCATAAAAATTATGAACATATGTACCAATAAAATTCTTACGACTATTCTTCACGAAAACACAGTAGGAATTGTGGGAAATCAAAATGGTGAGATATATTTTGAAATAATGAACAATACAGAATATAGCAATAGGCATTTTTAATACTATTAATAAAAAAATCCGGAGAAAATTCTTCGTGGGATATATGTATGTATGTGTGTGTATGTGTATATGAAATTATGTATGTGTGTGTAATTATGTTGTATGTATGTATTCATATTTCTATGTATGTATGCATGTATATATTAGTGTATGAATGTTGGTACGTGTGATATATATATATTGGTGTAATAGGGTATGTATGTGTGTGTAAATATGTACTATGTATGTCTGTACGTTTGTGTGTATGTATAAATGTATGAATTTTTGTATGTATTTATATATTAATATACGTATGTATGTGGGTTTGTATGCATGTATGTAAGCATGTGTTTATCTATATATATACATATGTATGTGTTTATGTATGTTTTTATGTATTTATTTATATATGAATATATGTGTATATATATGTGATTATGTGTATGTTTCTATGTATTTGACAATGTATGAGTATATTTATACATTTATATATATACTGTGTGGGTATGTATGTGTCTATTTGTGTTTACATGTACCTACGCATGAAATTGTGATAGAATATATAGGTATGTATGTGTGTAGATATGTATGTATATATATATATCTAAATGTATGTACGAAAGTATGTATGTAAGTATGTCTGTATATATGTGTACTTATGTATATATTTTTGTATGTACGTACAAATATTCATATACAGGGTGTTTCACGACATTAGGGCATAACTGCAGGAGGTGATTTCCTAGGGCTTTGTGATCAAAAAAGTTCATATAAACATGTATCCGATTTTGGACGGTTACGGAGTTATGACCGTTTGAAACTCAGAATAGAAGTTAAGGATTACCGACAATAAACGGAACAAAATAATAAACTAGCATAATACATGGTAAATTTAAAGTACGAATGTAAAGTTAACTTCGTGAAATTACCTTTAATTTGAATTTATCGGAGCTTAAAGTTGATTTTCGATAATGCCAACGCCGGCCGCAACTCAGGCTGCCGCTCGGTTGTGGATCGCGCGGGTAGCACGTAGCAGCTTCAGCCGGCTGTTTCTGTTGCGGTCAGCGGTGTCAAGAATGCGACCGAGCAATGCATTTCGCGTTTCCAACTTCTCACTGTAAACTAGTTCTTTCATCAATCCCTATACACAATAATCCAGTGGGCTTAAGTCTGGAGACCTGGCTGGCCAATGGTGGGGACCGCAACGTCCGATCCATCGCCCGGGGAAACATTGTTCAGGAAATTTGTAAATCCACGTGAAGAATGAAGAAGTGCTCCGTCGTGTTGGAAATACATAAGACTTCGTTTATCCAAAAGCACATCCTCCAAAAGTTTGGGCAATTCCTCCTGTAGAAATCTGAGGTACACCTCTCCTGTAAGACGACCTTCCAAGATGAAAAGCCCTATCAGCTGATCGTCCAGAACTACACACACCACACATTGACACTGAAACGTTGTTGAAAGTTGCTTTCAACAGTGGCGTGGGGATTCGCATCTCCCCACACATGAGAATTGGTTGTATTAGTGACACCGTCGCGATTAAATTGCGCTTCGTCTGTAAACATGATGTAACGATGCAACTGGCGACTGTTATTGAGCCACTTGCAAAAGTTCAGCCACTCAGCAAAATCGCCAAGTCGGAGATATTGCACTCGCTGCACGTGGTATGAATACATCGACTCTGCATGCAGTGTTCTGCACACTCTCGTGTGGGGAACATGAAGATGTCTTGCAATTTTTCGCGTACTCTTACGTGGACTGCGGTGTACCATAAGAACAATACCTTCTTCATTGACGCCTGCATTAACACCACGCTCGGCTGCAACACAAACGCCGGGAAGTCTACCGGTATCTCGCAATGCCTGGTAAACTCCAGTAAACACTCTCCGGTTTGGTATTCTACGATTCGGAAAGCGTTGCTGATTTCAGGTACGGCAAGGACTGAGATAACGTCACAAAACCCGTACACATAAATCATATCTGCATACTCTTGAAATGAAAATGTAAATGGCATCGTGAACGTAACAGACGCACCGAGATGAGAACTATTCTGAACATCAGTACCCGGCCATAACAACGTAAACCGCCTTTCTCCACACGCCATAGGTACCGCCCAAGTGTAGAGATAACGGTAACGCCTTGTGTGTAGGTGGCTTAAAATAGCGACCAGCCAGCTGATAATGGCGGTTCACACAAGGGCGTGTACGGGAATTAAAAATCGGTCATAACTCCGTAACCGTCCAAAATCGACCATATGTTTATATGAACTTTTTTGATCACAAAGTCCTAGGAAATCACTTCCTGCAGTTATGCCCTAAAGACGTGAAAAACCCTGTATATACATATATATATATATTGGTGTATGATTTTACGTATGAATGTTGGATTATATTTATGTATGTATGTATGTGTGTATGATTTGTTTATGTATACATGTATGTGTGCAAATATATACGTTGAATATATGATTATATGTATGAGTGTATGTATGTATGTGGGTGTGTATGCAAGTATGTATATGTGTATTATGTGTGTTTGTATATATATGCATGTAAGAATTTTTGTAATTATGTGTGAATAGGTGAGTGTACGTTTGCATGTACATATTAATGTATATATGTCAATATGTGTGTCTGAATATGTTTGCGTATGCGGTGTTTCATGTACACATTTATGTATGTATGTGTTAATGTGTGACCGCCTCTGTGATCTAGTGGTCAGAGTTTCTGGCTACAGATACAGAGGTCCCGGGATCGATTCCCGGCGCTACCAGATTTTCTGAGTGGTAGTGGGTCTGGAACGGAGTCAACTCAACCTCGTGAGGTCAATTGAGGAGCTACTTGGATGAAAAACTAGAGGCTCTAGGTCTAGAAAACAGAGATTAAAGGCTGTGGGACCCGTTGCGCTGACTAGGTGACACCCTTCTATCTGCAAAAGTAGGTACGAACTTCAATGACAGGCGGCGGCCTCTCTGTCGATAGAGTTCGCGTGCGGACGAAGGCTACGGAGTTTAGTTTTTATGTGTTAATGTGTTGGGATATGTACGTGTGTATGTGTGTATGAACAAATAAAGGATTTCTGGCATATATGTAGTAATGTATGTAATTTTGTACGTATCTACGTATGTATGATATTATGTGTGTATGTACGGGTGTATATATGTGGGGTTTACGTATGTATATATATTCATATTATTATAGGTTGGTGTGTAGGCATGTGTTTTTTTATGGATGATTATATGTATGAATGTATGTATAATTGTATGCATGTATGTATGGACTTTTATAGGTAAGTATATACTAATGTATGTATTCATTTATGAATGTATGTTTCCTTTTATGAATTTATATTATTATTTATGTAGGCATATATCTATGCATGTATGTGTAAACATGTATGCATGTACGTGTATAAATATGTATGTATGTACGCATGTATACATGTATGTAAAAATGTATGTTGGTAGGTTGGAATGTATGTACGTATGTATGTTTATATATATATGTATTTTTTGTATTCTCTATTTATGATTGTTTTTTGTATGTACATATATCTCTTTGTATGTACTTATGTATGAAATATGTAAGTATATATTTGTATACGTTTGCTTATGTATTCATGTGTGTATGTATGTATGTATGTATGTATGAATGAATTTCTTTAAGAATGTATGCAATTATATATTTTTGTATCTATGTATGCATGATTTATATATGTAAGAAAGTATATTTTATGTATGGATGTACCAAAGTATGTATGTTTGTTCCTATGTATGTATATGTGTATGGATGCATGTAAGTATGTTTGTACATATGTACATATTCATTTATGGTTTTAAGTTTTTATATGTATATATGTACGTACGTATGTTTGTCTGTTTGTGTGTATTATGTTTTAATGTATGTATGTATGTATGTATGTATTTATCTGTTTATATACGTATATATGTATGTATTTATATCTGTATACATTTATATTTCTAGGTATGAATTTGTGTATATATGTATTAAGTTTTTTATATGTATGTATGTGTTTATATATATATATATATATGTAAGAATGCATATATGTAAGTGTGCATGCATGTATGTGTGTATGTACGTATGTTTGTATCTATGTATAAATGTATGTTTGAATATATTTATGTACATATGTACGTTTTTTGTATATATGTTTGTATGTGTTTTTCGATGTAAGTTTATATGTAAATATATATAAATGTTTCTTTCATGTATGTATGTTTTCATGTATATAATTATGTAAGTTGTAATTAGTTATATATATGTACATAAGTGTGTATGCGTGTATATTGAATGTATTCATGTACTTATGTATTTGCATATGTGTGTGTAGGTATAAAAATATGTATGTATGTGTGTACATGTATTTAAGCACGAATGATTATATATATATTAATGTGTGTACGATTTGTGTGTGTGAATATACGTATCTATGTGTATGTATATATGTATCTATGTGTGTATGTATGTACGAATTTAAGAATGTGTGAACGTAAGTTTGTATGTATGTATGTGTTCATATGTGTTTAAGTGTTTATATGAATATATGTATGTATGTACCGATATATGTTTGGGTGTATGTTTTATTACGTGTGTATGTATAAATTTATGTACGTACTTGTGTATGTATTTGTATGTTCGTAGTTATTTGTGTATGTATGCATGTGTTATGTATAGATCTATGTACGTATGTGTTAGTTAATTTTGTATGGGTTCATATATGTATGTATTTTTGCATGTATATATGTATGGTTGTTTGTATGTATGTATGTATGATTGTCTCTACGTATTCATGCATTATATATGTGTATGTATGAACGTGTGGTTACATATATACATATATGTGTGAGGGTTGAATATATATATGTAAATGTGATAATGTATGTAACTACGTGTGTATGTATGTTGTATATATATGCGTATGTGTCTACTTATTATGTATTTATGTTGGTCTGTATGTAATTATATGTTTATATGTATGTATGTTTGTATTTGTGTATGTTTCTGTGCATGTATAAATGTATGTATTTATGAAGTTTTGTTTGTTTTCATATGTGTATATTTTATGTATGCATATTCGAATGGATGTATGTAAGTTTGTTTGTATATTTGTAAGTATATATGTATGTATTTTTATATGTATTTAGTTTTGTTGACATATATACAAATATTATGATTTATGTATGTATGTAAGCTTGTGTGTATGTATGTAATTATGTATGAATCTATATATGTAAGTACGCATATATACAGGTATGTATTATGTACTTTTTATGTATATATGTTATTATATATGTATGTATGTTTGTATGTATTTATGTTTTTATGTGTGTATGTATGTATTATGTAACTGTGCATAAATACATGTATGTATATATATGTTTTTATGTATGTATGTATGTAAGTGTATATGTATATATTTATGTTTATATGTATATATGTTTGTTTGAATGAATGTACATTTGTATGTGTATGTAAGTATGTATATTTGTATGGATATATGTATGTCTGTGTAAGTTCCTTTTCGTATATTTATGCATTTTTGTGTGTATATATATGTGTATTTGTGTTTATATATGTTTGTAGGTATGTTTGCATTTATGTATGTGTATGTGGATTTATGTATGTATTTATGTATGTGTGTATGCATAAATATGTGTATATATGTGTGTATATGTA
>Ga0131853_10027233_pt1 | contig 10269 bp, 7 predicted proteins | sample TergutLab28metaG_FD_92764 | JGI IMG/M metagenome (GOLD analysis project Ga0131853, IMG submission 92764) | Labiotermes labralis P1 segment gut microbial communities from Petit-Saut dam, French Guiana - Lab288 P1 (version 2) (version 2) | ecosystem: Host-associated > Arthropoda: Insects >... | reverse complement strand
GGAGTACAAATCATTTAGCTCCTCGTTATGCAGTCTCCTCCATTCCCCCGTTACCTCGTCCCTCCTAGGTCCAAATATTCTCCTCAACACCATGTTCTCAAACACCTTCAGCTTCCTTTCCTCGCTTAAGCACACAGTTTACAGTAGACATAATTTGTGTTTCTGTATTTTATCAGTTATATCAGTAAAACAGTTTAAAACAAAGTATGAAAAATGTCATATCGTTGCTTCATACGTACCTGTAAATGACGCACATGCGTTTCGAAAATCCTTCCCACGTTGATCGTCCAGAAGACCGACAAACACTGAGCTGCGCCTAAATCATTACTGACTCGGATAAGCATTCGCATGTGGTGCTGCTGATAGTATCTGTTAAATGCGGCCACTGCATTCCACTTGCACGGTTTTCAACTGGCGCTGTCTCGTGGAATCGTAGGATACATGGAAGAAATATGTGCTTAGGAGTGGGACTTGAGGCCCGGTTTAGATTATCTGAAAAGTGCGCACACGTCTGGTTGGCTGACCAAGATGGTCAGATAAAATTACGAAGCCTGAAGGTTCATGCATGTTTTCACAACAGCCTGCCTGTGAACCCTATCATTCGCCAGTTGATCCTGTACACCCTGACACACCATCTCTTTGAAATCTGTTTTAGTATTTTCATTCCATCTGTGCCACGAATTGTGCCTCTAAAGGGGTGTTTTTCTTTTATGAATTTCTCGCAGGTTCAGTGCGCTATATAGGCCGACGTCCCGCCCATTTGCTTCCCCTTCAAGCCATAACTGGAATAATACTAGTGCAACAAACAGCTTGTATTATGAAGATACGAGTACTCAGCTGTCGCAGCGGTGCTGTTGAGGTAATCGATTTTCTGGTATGTGACACTGCGTCGCTGGGTATTTGGTTCGCGACGTTTCGAGACGACATGAAAGGTCTCATCATGAAGGGTGCAGATGTCGTCAAACAACTATCAAGTTACCCGTCTGCGCATCTCAAAAGATAAAGATTTCAGTTATAAAGTTACTCAATACGTTCGGGTTTAGATCGTATCATCATTTGTGACATCGTTTAGTCTTGTCTGCATATCGACGTTTCGGGAGTTCCTAGGCCTAAAATCTGTGCCACAACCTGGAAGATCAAGTCCGAAGTTTAAACATACAGCGCAGCGAAATTCTCCCGAAAATGAATGTCAGTATCATTCCTGGTTCCTACCGTCAGGAATACATTATTATTATTATTAATACTACTGCTACTACTACTACTACTACCAGGAATACATTATTATTATTACTAATACTACTGCTACTACTGCTGCTGCTGCTACTACTACTACTACTACTACTACTACTACTACTACTACTACTACTACTACTACCACCTTGCAGTTCACATTTGGGTCATACTGTGGTGCCATGCGGTATTTCGATAAAGTGCAATTTTCTGCAGCATTTCGCATAACAGCCCATGATACGCAATAATACGTATAAAAGGTAAAGTTACACGATTTACGGTATGATCTTCAAGAGTTAAGATATCTTGTACATCTTGGTCCTTGAAGATGGCATCGCTACGCTGTCCCGAAACGTTATCGCATCGACTTACCTTCATAACAACCGTTGTGAAGAACTGAAATATGACATGTCTGAACCCCACTGAAAACTGTTGGCAAAACCACAGACAGCATTGCAAACCATCATTAAACCCAGCACCTTCACAGTTTAAAAAAAAATCTGTGGCTGCATGTAGTAATAAAATATTCTGACGTTTTTCGACTCGCTCATAATCACAATCAACATGAAATATAAAAATGAGAAAAGTACAAGACAGAATATAATACTGCAGAAGGAAGAGAAACTTGTGTAGATTCACTGAGTCTGTTCTCATTGTAAATAACCAGAACAGCCTTCACGACTGCATGGCTGATATTCATCATTCCTTTCGTGGCAAGGGCAAGACATTTTAACGCTCTGGGGCCCAGCCAGCCTGCTATTCATTGGGTAATGGCAGGTCTTTCCCTGTGGGAAAACGGCCGGGGCGTGGAGCTGACCACTCATTCCATCCAGTGCGGAGGACAAAATCTATGTTTCCGCTCAGCCACGTGTTGTAATGGCATGTAGAGGGGAAATTTTGCTGTACGTTTTAGGCATACGCACCTGGTATAGAAGCATCAATATGATAAGACGTTAAAGTAGGTAGACAAACCTAACAGTTAATTTAATTAACCATATATTACTTGTAATGTCAAATATCACAAAAGATGTTATGCATACAATTCATGACAATTATAACGGGTCCACAAATAACCTACGTTTCATTTTCGTGTCCTAACGAACTGTGAAAAAAATTGTAAAATTCAAGACCATTGTGCCACACTTTCGTAACGTCTTTAATCGTGTCAGTGCGAAATACGACAATAAATAATTTAGCGGATTTTTTTGTTAATTTATTTTTATCGCTTTATTTTAGCAGTATTTAGACACAAACATTCCGTTAAAAAATAAATTAGCAGTTTTGTTTCAAATTAGGTTTGTCACTAATGTCACTCTCACCTGATGAATAACAAATACGTTAAACTAACTGCAGTTTTGATCTATTGAAAGAGTGTCTTGTAATTTTTCATGGACTAATGACGACGCCTTGAAATCGTACTGTCGCATTGCAGGTACAGTACATGCATTAAGACCAGTATTTACTGCGTGGAGATTGTGCAGAAAAACTTGGTTAAATTTCGAATCGTTGTGTTGGCTATATGTAGCAGTACTGCTGTTTGCCGTAAAACCAAAATTCGTTCATTATTTGCTAGCTGAAGTAGCTGTCGGGAAACCTATTTCTGTTATTTGATAATCACCCTTCCGAAGTCGAATAAGTTAGTTGATAGTTCGGTCTATTGGAGGTACCATTTTTTTTTGACTGTGGCGTTGCTTCACTGGGTGATTGGTCTAGTATATTGATACTTTCAGATGAGACCATTATGTTCTGTCGAAACTTCGAGGACCAAACATCCAGGTACGCAGCACTACATCCCAGAAGAAAGGAGATCTGAACTGCACCATTACAAAAGCCTAAAACTTTAGCCTGTTATTACATTTGTATCTCGTTTAGGCAAGTAATCTAGAATACTGAAGCTCTGAAATTCAGAAAAAGTTTCAAATCTTGGTCAGGAAATTTTAATTTTAAATCACATGTACACAGACTTTGAATTCAAACTTCACAGAACTGAGTGTTTATAAATTTTATGTTATTCATTCTGTGCATTTCCTTGCATCAATATTTCATCCAACGTATGCACTCCGTGTTATACCATTTATGACATATATTACCCCCACATGTTTCGGCATATGTGGGCTTACGTATCTCTGTTATAATGATCAGTGAGAAAGGCAGCTCAGTGTCGAAACATGTGGGAGTTAGTATATGTCATAATGGTATAACATGGGGTGCATAAGTTGGATGAAATTATTTATATAACTACGTTTATCACCAGGATGACATATAATAAGCTGGTTTTAAATAATTAACAAATGACTTTGTAAATAATTAGCAAATGAATAATGTAAAGAATTAATTAATTGCATACTGAGTGTGAAATCACAATGGTTATTTTGGCTAATCGCAATACTTTTGTCTGCGTAGTACATACAGGGATTTTTTTTTACGTGGGGCTGCGCACCGTAGAGCGGACGACATCATTGCTTCCTGGCAACCGATGATGACGTCACGCATCTGCAGTGCTCAGTGTCGAGAAAAGGAACTCCCTGCAGAACGAGCACAAAAATTGTCATAATGCAATAGCTTGGTGTTAATGCATACAGGATTTACGTGAGAGTGTTGTAAAGAAGAAGAAATAAATGTATGTGGATATAGTTTGGTCTTCATCAGTCTGGCCACAGAGAGAGAAGACATATACACAGTTGTATTGGGACTGAGATTTCAATGCCTTGCATATGTTATTACATAAAAATATATATACACAAGGTGGATGGCCTTGGGAATAATAATGGTAAATTTGCAAATGTGTACGGTTTTAAAATTTTTTACACGTCTGGTGTAAAGGAAATACAGGATTTCAAAATATTTATAAACACATAAAATATCAAGATCTTGCGTAGGTTATTTGCAATTTTTACCCTTTTCATTCCAATTCTATCCACTTTTCTTATGCATGTATTTTGTACATGGTAACATGAGTAAGGCAGCGAGATATGAGTCCCAGTACAACTGTGTGTATGTGTCTTTTCTTTCTTGTGGCCAGCACGATGATGACCATGTTAGGTCGAAACATGTAGCTGATCTGTGAACTAAGTGTAGTTTTGTGTTTGGACAGGATTTATCATGCACATTTGATTATCTAGGAACAAAAAAAGAACGAAATGTCTAAAATTTGTAAACTTGTACAGAGACATTACAATAACCGATACCAGGATGAACTATACATGCTTATCACACATTTTGTTGTCAGACTGCGTGTCCTGTGCCTTACTACCTCCATGAATAAGCAAGTGGGTAAAGCTCGACGTATTCCAGAACTAGATGAAAGTGAGTGCTTAATTCCACCCATCAACCCAAGGATTTTACCTCTGAAAATATACCGCGGTACTTCTTGTGCAAGGCAAAAAATATATGAGTGATCTATGCAGTACACGGAAGAGGTGAAACTAACAAGCTGGGTTGAAAATCTTACACAAAAAGCTTAGCGTGCCAATATCCACCGGTAGTTAAAAATAATTGCCCGTGTTGTATTTGGCCACAACTCCATTCGAAAGGTCCAGGCCTTCCGGGTTGCTCCTATTTAACATTTCATGATGCTGCGCTAGGAAGGCAGAACTGTGGCTCTGTGGGTCCAGGTACAGCTACAATTTGCTAGTCTCCGCCAATGAATGCACATCAGATTCTGTGTCTACAAAGGCTGCATTTGTGAAGTTCGCTGCGCGCAGTTTGTGTGCGTTGATGTCTGCAACTATGAAATTGAGCGACATTCAGGGCATGGTGATATTAAGGTCTGTCAACGAATATGCTGGATAAGGTTACATAAATTTTAACGTACTTTGGTATTTTTCATTTCTGTGAACAACGTCTTTTGCTGGTAACACTGGGAAGTATGTTGCAAACTGCCACAGTTCCACGGGATTGCAGGGCTTCCAACCCAAAGGAGGATAGCCTGGTTCATTGTGCATGGCGATATCCAGACCTGAAACAGGCGAAATTGAGTACTATGTTTATAGGATTGAAAACTGAGATCCGTTGTGTGTGTTCATAAAGCTATATCCATTGAGAAGCTTATTTCCAGAATCTTGCAAGTGATTTTAGGCATTAAAACAGAAATTTATGTTCATCACATTCACCCTGCATAAGGGCCTAGTGTTGTAGTTAAATGTGCAGCGTAGAAAGTTTGAACGATGCGTAAATGAACAATTGGATACGATTTTCAAAGAAACGCTTACGTATTCATTGTGGCACTATCCATGATCTTGTCTGGAGAGGCTGCGGAAAATAACCAATAAATTCGATCATTATAGCCGATAAACTGGCAGAAATATGTTTTAGGTTGAAACCGAATAAAGGTCTATGTTAGTATCGTTACTTAACCCTAAAACCTTAGTTTTAACAAAGGAGGTATGTCATCGAGGGTACCATCTTAGGTAGGAATATTTTGCATTAGCCAATAAAAATTTAATCATATAAACGACAATATCTTGGCAGTACTTTTATCTTAAAAACGAAGACATGCTTTACTGATTTCGTCTTAAGAATGTGCGTAAACTGACATCTTGAAAACAAAGAGATGCTGTAATTACTTCCAGCTTAAAAGCGAAGGTATCACCGCCATATTACAAGGAAGTTGTGCGGGTATAAACTTCGTGATAACATTAATATAGCCTGTGAAAATACTTGCACTTCGTAAAAACTAAATATGCTGTAGCTTCATTTTGTAAACGTATATATACTGACAATTCTTTCACCTTGAGGGCGAACATAAGCTGCCTGAATGTTTGTTATATAAAAGAAAGGTATTTTGATTAAGTTTTAATTTTACAAATGCAGGTTTTTTACTGATTGTATCTTAAGGCCCAAGCATAGTCTGAAACATAGGCCATCCCAAGAGAAAAACATAATTTTTGTGGTTGGGTTTAGTTTTTAAAATTGGAAAAAAGTTTGGTTTTTGATTATGAGTTTTAAAGTTGCCAAATAGTAATGTTCCTATTTTTCGACGAAATTAATTCTAATTGCGGCATATCATTATCATGAAATTTCTTGAAATTTCTGACAAACAAGTTTACCAATAAATAACAGTTAAAAAAAAGCTATTTATTACAAAAACACAGTTCTGACAATCGATTAAAACACGTACTGTTTGAAAATTTTCTCCACACGTAGTGATGTATAGCCTGAAGACGGCTGGATGTGAGCCGAAACAAGTAGCTATAATTGTGTTTGAATGATGAACAGTTGAGTTTAACTGCTGTTTGTAAGTAACTTTGATACAGTCCTAGAAAAATGAGACATATTCTGTTAATTTCTGAAATAATAATAAGAGTTTATTATGCAGGTGGGTAGAGGTATAGCTCTACTCTTCCATGACCGCGGCACTAGAAGAGAGTGAGTGGTCAGCAGCACCCTCCGGCCGCACTTTACCCCCGGAAAAGACCCGGTACCCATTTTACAGGATTTTACAGGAAGCTGGGTGGGCCCCAGGGCCGGTCTGGACGGGCGGAAAATCTCGTCCCCACCGGGATTCGATCCCGGACCGTCCAGCCCGTAGTCAGTCGCTATACCGACTGAGCTACCGGCCCACAGATATACCCTATATACATATATACACAATATATTTTATATCGTAAGTACTCCTACATGTTTCGATGTACCCGCATCATCTTCAGGGATTCTTCTGCTTCTATTTTGCTAAAGTTTTAACATTCATTACCGTTACAAAAGCAATAAAATCTGCACATCAAAATATTTACATATATGATCTTTACAGCTGATGATAAAATACAATCTATAAAACGCAGTGAGCTGTGTCAACTGTTATAATTACAGTACATGGAAGTTGTTAGCTTGGTGGCTGAATATACAATCTGGTCTGCCTTGTAGGTATAATCCTGCAATGAATTAACCTCTCTGATCACATTTTGTTGACCTTACATATTTTATATTAATTCATTGTAAGATTAACCTTTTGACGCCTAATGTCAACTATAGTGGTCGTACCGCACCGCTAACCTCTAAAGTTGCATTTTATATATTTAATCAGCAAATATATGTACTGAATATTTTAAACACGGTATATACTCTCCGTTTTTTTTCTTCAAAATGCAGGTTGTTTCATAATTCTAACGTATTTGGTACTTGTATTATTCACATTTTATATACAGGGTGTGCTAAAAAATGTACTATAATTATAAGTTAACACAGCTCACAACGTTTCATAGATTGTATTGTATCACCATTTATAACGATCACATATATAAACATTTTAATGTGCTGATTTTATTGCGTTTGTAAAATAAATGATTTTTGTAACTTGAGCAAAGTCGAAGGACAAGACTGACTGAAGATGGTGTGGGTACATCGAAGCATGTAGGAGTAATTACGATATAAATTACTGTTAGTACATATATGTTACACATTCGTTGGTCTGGATAATAAATTGTACAGGATGCACGGTACCTACATAAAAATAGTTTACCTTTCCTTTCCTCTTCTTCGCTAACCCGAAGTTGACCGAATAATTTCAGTGCTCCGAACATAACGCAGCAGGCAAATCCTCCCCATGCAATAATTGCCGCTGCTCCTACCATTCTGTACGCAAAAATCTGAAACATATTTTATTGATACAAATGATATTGTTAGAAGAACATGAAGGATAAATGTAAAATTACAGAACTTCTTACAGTCTACTTACTATTTACAACAATACAAAAGGTACTTCGAGTTTGTAAAGCATGTAACGTGTAGCTAAATTCTTTTGAATCAGATTGTATTTAAAGTTTGGCTTTTATTTAACAGAAATGACACTGATTTTCCATTACAAAAGACAACCACTTAATGCAATTTAGTAAATATTTTGTGGTTCATTGTGATCGTCAATATTAAAAGGTAAAGCAGTCCCGTTACAGGCCTGGAGTGGCCCAGAGGGTTCCAGGAAGTTAAGGTTCCCAGATTTCATGACAACGGCACTGGATGGTGGTAAGGTTATCAGCCTTACGCACCGGCCGCCTTTACCCCCAGGAAATGCTCCTGGTACTCAATTCTGTTAGAAACTGAGTCGCCCCACGGCCATAGCGCGATCGGAAGGATTTTATGTAACAGAAAAATCCACTGACACCAACTGGGATTTTTGTTTGTTTGTAAAACCGTTTCTTTATTGGCACTTACACGTTACAGAGTCGACAGGTTGACTCGTGTTCCTTACTAGTCTCTTTGTGCCATATTCTACATAGTGTCACCGACAGCCGTGGTGAGTCCTTGAGGGGATGGGAGGTTTTTGCTGTCCAAAGATGTACGGTGCCATACTATCACCTTTTAGTCCGGCTTTAAACGAATTTTATGCTAATGGGAATGGGGGAACTATAGCACATTCAGGTACCTTCCTACTGTGGGTGTCATGGGTGCTCGGTGGTACTCTTTCCAGTGGGCTCGTTGCAGGAAGTCCATGTAGTCGGTAAGAGAGAGGCGTTGCTGTGTCTGGAGACGGTATGCTACTAGATGGGCCACGATCCATATTATCGCCGCCTGCTTTTTTTTATGCAGGTTTGGCGGGGCTCTGTTTCCAAGCATCGTGCAGTACTAATCCGCGGATCATCTCCGTGAGGGCCCTGATAGGTTGAAAGTGTCCTGTGGTGTCACTGGGGTGTAATACGCAGTTGAAATCGCCCCCAATGAGCAGATCGGTAGGGCCGTCGTGAAACAAATATGGCAGCTCGGTGGTATAGAATTGTTCTCTGTCGCCTTGCTGTTCCTGACGACGTGTAAACGTTTATGATTCGTATTCCCTTATAGTCTGCCGCCATCGTTGGTCCTGAGGGCAAAGTAGTTATGTTTGTGAGATTCAACGTGCTCCTCGCTAGAATGGCCGTTCCGCGTATGGAAGCTCCGATGTTTAGATGTGTGTTATATCCACGAACATTAAAAAATTCCGTGCTCGACACTTCTTGGGCAAAGATTAGATCAAAGTCATGTTGTCGTATAATGTCAGCCAGCATCCCCACTGTCGTCCGCGCGGTTATGCCATTGGTATTTAGTGTGGCAATTTTGATGGTGCTCATTGGGACGGTTGATGGTTAGGGAGGGGGGGGGGCGGGGGGATTGCTGTGTTGGGATGAGATGTCATGTCTTCCTATCTTTGTGGACTGTTCGTCGCGTGCTGCTGCGAGAGCGTTCGTTCTCTGGTTCTCCCGGCTTCTCCAATTTCAATTTCTTGGGTTTTTTCGAGCTGATCCTCACATCGTCTTGAGCTCTTCCTTATCCTGCTGCGGTAACTCAGTGTCCATTCCTTCTATAATCTTGTCTCCCTTTTCGCTTGCATTAGCCCATGCTGTCTGTTTGTTGTTCTGTGTGTTCATGTTTATGTACCTTTCTCTGGTGTCGAAGCTCTATTCTCTCGTGTAGTTGTTGCATTGTGTACTGCGTCTTCCATTATGGTAGCGGTTTCTTGCTCCATTTGATTTTGTTGCTGTTGTTGTTGATGTGCCGTCTCACTGTGTGCGTCATTGTGTATCCGGTGCACTTTTGGTTCCACGGTTGGTGGGGGATCCGTGTCTTCTATGCAAGTGGCGTCCTCATGACGTGGCACGTCCATGTTGGGTGGTGTATGATGCGCAGGGCTCTCTGCATTATTGCTCAGTGTGACATGTTGCGTTCTCCATCTGTGTGGGCGGTGTCGATGTGCAGGGCACTACGACTGTTGCGTAAGTTATGTGTTGTTGGTGGCGAGGCACCGCCCCTTTGTACCGTCGCTTGGGGCACGTCGGATAGAGATGACCGATGTCTCCACATCCATAGCATGTGGCTGGCTCTCCTTCATAAGACAGTAGTGCCCTGTGCGCATCCACCGTTAGTTGTGAGGGAATGTGTTGAGTCACATTTCCTCTAATTTAGTCTTCGTGCCCCTGGTACGGTGTTTATATTAGACAGCCCTTTAAATATTTGCGTGTGGTTGCCTATAAACGTTTATAAATTATGAACCGAAGGTGATGAAACAATTAAATAATCTGCACTGTTGCGAATAAATCAGAGATATTTCAGTTCAAGAAAAGTTTCAGTACAGTG
>Ga0131853_10027230_pt1 | contig 10269 bp, 4 predicted proteins | sample TergutLab28metaG_FD_92764 | JGI IMG/M metagenome (GOLD analysis project Ga0131853, IMG submission 92764) | Labiotermes labralis P1 segment gut microbial communities from Petit-Saut dam, French Guiana - Lab288 P1 (version 2) (version 2) | ecosystem: Host-associated > Arthropoda: Insects >... | reverse complement strand
GTGAATTAACTCTAAAATATACTTAAATGTGTCTGAGCTCATTCTGAAGTACCTCCAAAACCTTTCTTCGTCTTTAAGTAAGTCATCTAGAAGATTATGAAACTCGCCCAGACTTTCACGCCTAGAGCTTATATTGTGCACCCAGAAACGTCTCTTTCTAGTATATAAGAGGCTTCTCCACCAAATATTGCCCATTAATGAAAATACAAGCACTTGGTTTGACATCCTCGCAGTTCAGAAATGTCAACTGCACTGCTTTCAGTTCGGGTCGGCTCGGCTTGCAATGTGAATAGTCACTTGCTCGGCCCGGTTCAGCTCGGTCCGGCTCAGCTCGGCCTGCAGTGTGAATGAGCCCTTAACCTGGGCACTAGATGGAGGTGAGTGGTCAACTTCACGCCATGGCCACTTTACCTCAGGAAAGAACCCCAGTACTCATTGAATAGGAGGCTGGGTGGGTCCAAGAGCCAGTCTTGACAATTTGGAGAAGGGAATAATCTCTTGCTCCTTCACAGGGGAAAACCAAAGTACAAGGACAAAAAACTATCCCAGTGCCACTTCATCTGCCATAAATCCCACATGACTGACCTGGGACTGAAACAGGGATTTTGTGGAGACAGTCCATCAACTAACTGCCCAAGCCATGGCAAAACCTGATACAGCATCACAAAGCAGCCAAACAACTGAACAATAAAATACTCATGTAAAAAAAAATAAATGGTAAAGTGATCCCGTTACAGGCCCGGTGTGGCCCAGAGGGTGGGTACAGGTAGAGCTCTACTGTTCCATGACCGCGGCACTAGAAGGGGGTGAATGTTCAGCAGCACGCCCTGGCCACACATTACCCCCGGTAAAGACCCGGAACCCATTCTACAGGAGGCTGGGTGGGCCCCAGGGCCAGTCTGGATGGGTGGAAAATCTCGTCCCCACCGGGATTCGATCCTGGACTGTCCAGCCCGTAGTCAGTCGCTATACCGACTGAGCTACCCAGCTCACAATATACTCATGTATTCCTGTAATATTACAAGAGAACACACACTTACCTGGCAGCAGATCTGGCTATCCTATAGTTTGACCACAGGCTGGTCTTTTCAATGGCTCCTTCCACTGTCCGCCTGGCCTCAATACTCCACTCATATCCAGCCACGGTTTGGAACACCAACGTACATAGCATTACCTTTGACACAACCATAATACAAAACTGTAAACCTGTACTCCAAAATTAAAATTCATGGCTGGCTTCACCTCACAAATTCACACTGTCACTATCCTAGTAAAACTGAAGGCAAGAAATTAAAAGAATAAACAAATGCCAGGCAAATCCTTAGGGGCATCAGGACCATAACAGGTACCCATCAATTTGTCCAAACATTACTGGGGGCAGCACGGAAATAGACAAAAAACCAGACACACACACAAAACAGGCATGATGGTATCTTAGAACATCATGCCAGTAGATTAAACTTGCTATCAACTTACTGCCTTAAGAATCTGACTTTGTTTGTTGCATTTTCCGATAGAACTTCAACATAACCTAAATTATGTATATATATATATATATATATATATATATATTTTGTTGTACATAATTTACAAATACCGCTTTTAACCATCCACCAATATTTTATACACATATTTGTCAAGGCCAGTAACATTCAATATAACCAATCTAGAATTTTAAATTATACATTAGTATTAATAGCAGCTTATTTTAATCATTGCAGTTAATCAATACCAGAAGCTGTAATTACAGCTGTACCAGCTGCTGATGATGGGTGTCAACACCAGAAACATGTACAGCTGCCTACAGAAATGTCATAAAGTGAATAAGTCGCATCTTATTGGAAAATTGTTAAATCTGATTCACGATGCATGGCCCATGTATGTATGTATGTATATGTATATATATATATATATATATATATATATATACACACACACACATACAAAAAAAATCTGATTTTTCTTGGACATGATGTTATGTCACTGGATGAGCAGTTTCCAATGTTCTGAAGGATCATAACTTCATATTCAGTGGTTTAGAGGTCTGGTTCTTGAACGTCTCAATCCTTAGATATGAAAGAAACCACTCAACCAGTGATGTAGCATCACATCTCATATGAACGAATTTCTCAACCACACCACTGTAAAAATATCAAAATTGACATCTTACTAACCATCAGAAATTGTTCATTCAAAAATTTACTTGAACAAATGTGTTAATCTGTTACTTGCATTAATTATGCACCTAAAACCAAGTAGTTACTTTAGGAAGTAACTGTTTTCATTGTACAAAGTTATACGAAATTACAAAAATGCACGTGAGTTGCACAGAACACACTGTTGGGCTGCGTGCAACATACAGATCATCAGCAAATGGCCTTGCCAAAAGCCTCTACGTACATTACAAATTAACAAAAGCAAGCTAAAAACTGACAAAGATAACCGATGTCATGAGTCACAAATGCACATGGCTCAATGTCAGAAATCAAGAATCCTCCTTCATGTCAGCTACCTTGGTGTGGACTTGCTCAGCACTGGGCTCTTGAGTGTTCTTCAGCTCTCGAAGTTTCTTCAAAATATCTGGCAACAGACTAAGAAGCGCTCCAGCCTGCAGACCACCAATAGCACCCAATGCTTCACACAGCTGAACACTGCATGATCCTGAAAAAGCCAGAGCCTTTCACACCTCAATGCAACCTTCCAGGTATTTCTATCTATATTCTTATACTTCTGGACTATGGTCAAGAAGACACGTGTGACTTATTCCAGGACAAAATAAACACAAATTCTTAAAGACTTCATTAGACAACAGACTGACAAGGGTGAGTCACATGAAAATGTTAGAAGTATGAGGGGGGGGGGGGAAGGGAGAGAGAGAGAGGCCCCCCTGTGTGCAGCTTTAGGCACAGCAAGTACTCAGAATGGGTTAGAAACGCACGCATGTACGACAGATCTGACAATGTGGGCTAGGTGATGTCATGACAACACACAAAGGAGGCTCTCTATTAGAAGCATGCTCAAAGGAAAAATAAATACAGGTTTTCCTGAGACTTACCTTCATATGTTTCAGAAACCATAAAGCTTTGATGTCTAGAAATCACATAACTTTTTCTCAAGCTGTCTCATATTTTAAATGAAAACTCAGAAAGATGAAGGTGGGTGGTACTGAACACAAACTGGAGAGGAATGTGAAGTACGAGTTCCGCTATCTGTAAGGTGCACTTGGTGTACTTACTTTTGTAATTTAAGATACCAGCGTGTACTACAATGTCATGAACATGGAAATTCATATTAAGTATGAGTCAGGATTACGAGGTCCGACACAAAAAAAAGTCTAACCCTATAGCTTGGGAACCAAGAGTGGGAGGGTAGAGACAAACAGATGGCTATAGAACATGTTCTGACCTGTCACAGTGTTACAAGGCTCAGCTTGATTGCTTTACTCAGTATAAGTGGACGCATCTTCAAATATACGCGTGTTCTTATCCTCGGTCAGAAAATGTTGGACTGCAAAAGTGAACGACGAGTTAAAATCAAATTTCTTGTTAAACTGAAGAAATCTGCGACGGAAACTTTTCAGTTATTGAGTGAGGCTTATGGTGAAAATTGCTTGTCTCGTGCACGTGTGTTTGAATGGCACAAACGACTTTCGAAGGCGAAGAAAGCTTGAAAGATGATGATCGACCAGGCCGTCCACGCACAGCTGGTACTGATGACAACACTGAAAAAGTGCGAGATGTGATTTGAAAAGAGTGAAGGTTGGGTGTTTGAGCAGTAGCTGAGGAAGTCAATTTGGACAGGGAAAGTGTTTGACGAATTCTAAGGGAGGAATTGAACGTGAGAAAGGTTTGTGCAAAAATGGTTCCAAAAGTGGTGTCAGAAGAACAAAAAGAATGTTGCAAGGAATTGTGTTCGGACCTTTTGTGTTTGTTATACACACGGTGACATGTATCACAACAGGTAATATCACTGAACAATGTGAATGCTAACCTGATGTACCCATCAAACGTGTCCCAATGAGGTCAACGAAACGGGGGCAGAGGTCCCGATGCACCTGGCACAGGCTGACTGCACACCGAAGGCAAACTTTAAGCTCATTGCTACGTTCCTCCCCTGGGTTACATGTCACCAGAAGGAACAAAGACTCGACCGTGTCCACAGCCTCACTTACTCCATGAACTGGCATCTCTTCCTTGTAACTGAGAATACACCACAATATCATACACTGATATTGAGTTATAAACTGATACATGAATCAGCATATGTTTAGTTCCTGTGATGCTCAGTATCAGTATTTGTAATGGCATTGGACATCCTTATGTCCTATAATATTACTGTGCACCCCTGTAGTCTAACAACAAAAACGACTGTCTACATATCTGTGTGTGTGGAGTGAACAGTACCCTGCTCTATCTTGCAATGGCATGGATTCAGTTGATGCAGTGCACTAGGCAGGCATGCAACATAATATTGTGTGCCAACTTGCTTGCACTTTTCAAATGTCTTGTCTTGAAAAAGGCAAATGTATTAGCATAAATTCTTACAAAACTTACTTTATCCCGCTTACAGTTTGCTCATATGACTTGTAATCAGTGAAATTGTAAACCTGTGTTACAGAAAATAACTAGACCAAACTGAAACAGTGCCCTTTAGCCCAAAAACAATTACACACAGGGTGTAATTCCTATGGCAGTCTATGGTGTGCACAGAACCATAATTATTTTAGCTCCTGTAAGCCACTGCAGAAACTGTGTTTTTAGTTGTAAAAATATGGCACATGCCCTTTCAGATGCACTATGTTTTGTTGTTTGTACATCTGAATATGTGATCATGTCAGAGACACAGTATGTCGCAGCGAGGCTAACAAAAGCAACACCTTACCTACGAACTTATCATATAAAAACAGAAACAGTGATAGAAAATTGCACAACAGGAACAAAGGAAGTTCAATTCATATCTAAAGAACATGACACCAGTGCAGTAAATGGTGTTGCAACAGAGAAGTTCCATCTGCAGTAAATGAACAGTGACGTGTAATGTTCTACTGATTTTAGCTAACAATGCAGTTCAGGAATTGAGACAAGGAGAAAAAATGAATGGTTACTTGAGGCAGGACAATGCCACAGCTCACACAAGAAATTTCTCTGCACTGGAGGTGCCATTACACCAACAGTTAAGTCATTCAGTTTGTGGCCTTGTAGAACCCTACATCTGAATCCATGTTATTACTACTTGTGGAGTAAATATTTCTAGGGTTATCACATAAAGAAGGAAGAGATGTGCAAAACATGTAATATGCATGGCAGAAAATGAAAGTTCACACAAAATTTTGGCCAGAAGCCTGAAGGGAAGACTGAGGCATATGTGGAAGGATAGTATTAAAACAGATCTCAAACAGGGTACAAGGATGTGCAATGGATTGATCGGGCTTAGTATGTGGTTGAGCAGGTTTTTGTGAACACAACAATTAACCTTCAGGTTCTGTGGATGACAGGCAAATCAAATAGGTGAGAAACTATTAGATTCTAAGGTAGCATTCCTCACAGAGGTGATTAACTAGTTGGTAAGTTATCTAAATTTAATATACAGAAGTCTGCATAATGTTGTGAAAGCACAGATACAGCAAGACACCACATTTACAAAAACATATGCAGAGGCAACTGAAAATTCTGGGCCACAAATTATTTTAGCAAAAGGCACTATTTCATCTTTGTCTGATAAATTATTTTATATATATATATATATGTAACAAAAAGGAAGGTAAAACTGTTTTGCCACAAGAAATTATTCTGTCTACACATCTGTTCTTTTCTAGGCGTATTTGCAAAACTGTGAAGAGCAACTGCTGTTTTTGTCACGTCTGTCAGTCCCCCCCCCGTCCATCCACCTGGAACAACAAAGCCCCCAACGGACAGATTTTCGTGAAATTTGACATTTCAGTATTTTTTTTTTTAAATCTGTCAAGAAAATTCAAGTTTCATTAAAATCTGACAAGAATAACAGGTACTTTACATGAAGACTGATGTACATTTATGATATCTCACTGAATTGTCCTTAGAATGAAAAATGTTTCTACCACCAGATGTAGAGAAACTCAAAACACATATTTTAAGTTCAATAAATTTCTTCCAAAAATCATGCTTCTAATGAGATAATGAGGAAAAATATGGTACAGCTAGAGAGCACAGACAACAACCTGGTGCATGTGGTAACTAGGCCACAGACATACACTCAGAATGTGTAATACTTAGTGCTTTTTCATGGCAAATGTGGTTATTCAAACATGGTTCACTGTTACCATTATATGCACATTGCCTGTCTTATGTAATAAAAAAGGCACTGCATTTTGGTGTGGAAATAAAAACTTTCACATTGTGTTTTAAACAGAAAAAATGAGCAGTTTACCCTCCCCCCCATACCCATACACACACAAACATGAAAATCCCTTTGAGCTTCTGGAAGCTTGTACAAAGAAATGTTTACTGTGACACACCGAAGACCAGGGAAAATATTTTAGACATGGCAATAAATATGGTAATGCTGTGACTGCTGCAGACATGGTTTTCATCAATGGCAGCTAATGTGCACAGCAGTAAGTGCAAATGACTTACCAATAACATACAATCCGGGTCATAACTTGTACTGCCTTGGCAGCAATTACAGGGTTACTAGAATAACAGCTTCGACTGCAAAGCTCCATCAAAGGTGAATCTGAAACTCACACAAAGGTAACAACAATACACCTTCAAAGGATTCTGATGATCTTCCATCTGAACTTAGTCATCACTGAAATTTAGAACACTGTCCATCATCTCAGCCTAAAAAAAATAACTACAATGTTTTGGAGGTTAGATCTGACTTCAAATCCATGTGGAATGTGGAAAGGGAAGACCCTACCTTGGTGGGCACTTTCAAAAGAGCTAGCCTCAAACTGTGGAGCTGGTTCTCTCCTTTCCCTGTTCCACCTGAAGAGAGAGGAAGATCCGTCTCCAAAACATTCGTGGTGTTGGGCTTCAGAAGACGGACAATGTCCAATACTTTAGCCACAAATAAAACTAATAATAGAACTTTCCATACCCCTCCCTTCAACACATTTTACTTTTTGAGATTGGAGCCATGTTCTGTATGAAGTACCATTGGTCAGCATACTCCAAATGGGTCAAAATAGCATGCAGAATGCAAACATTTCTCTTGTTTACCAGTCAATACATATTCAAAACCACAATTTATGTGCATACAAATTCCAAGTTCTATACTCTACTGATCACCCACCCTCTTTCTGAGAGATGATACAATGTAGCTGTGCATGTACTGCTACATTTCAGAAATCCTTGGTGTCTCCACTACCTTGGCTTTGTCTGGAGGATGGAGGCTACAAGAATTTACAAAATGGCAATAAACCCTGCATCAACACAATGCAATCGCCCATAAATAAAATCCACATCAATAATGAAAGCCTATATATCATAAGATTAAGCTGATATTGGTGGTGTTTAAGAACGCCAGGTCTGCACACTCCAACACATGACACCCTACACCATCCATTTTAAACTGGAATGTCACAACACCTTTGGTCCATTTAACCAACCCTTGACGAAACAAATTCATTTGTTTCTTCAGAACTATGTGGGCATGTATGGCGGAGGGTGTGAATGTGTTACAATAAACCAGAATTTAATTCATCAAGCATAAACGTAACCTGATGATTTAAATCTATTAGAACGTGATGTGGTGATACTGGATGAGTATTTTCTGACATTCTGAAGGCATTATGAACTCGTTATGTGTCACAAACTACTCCTCAAATGGCACAGGGTCACATACCAGCAGACTTGTGAGTATCACAAACCTTGAGAGGGGGTTAAAAAAATAATAAACATGCAGAAACTCTTAAAATTACATACAAAACTGAATTAACAGACTAAAGTGGGCTGGGATACTGCAGTTGGTATAGCAACTCATTACGGGCAGGACGGTTCAGGGACTGAATCCTGGTGGGGGCTAGATCTGCACCTGTTTGGACCAGCCTGGAGGAGCACCCGGCCTCCTATACATTGGGTACTGCGTTTCCTTTGTAGGGGAGAATCAGCTGTGGCATTCTATTGACCAGCGGATCCAATCTAGCGCCAAGGTTAAAGAAAGAGTGGAACTATACCTCTACTCCCCCTCTGGTCCTTCATGGCTTGTTCTAGGGTAAACTTTACCTTTTTTACTTGACTAACCAATGTTCTTACCAGGGTGCAGCTGAGAATGGCAGGTGGCAGTGGATTTGGCCAAGACTTGCAGAACATCCAGTGACCAACTGAGAACCTTCTGATATGGTGTGTTAATGGCAACATCCACAATAGCTTCCACAGCACCAGGTGGCCATAGATGTGCACCTTGTCCTGCTAGCAGATGAAGTCCCTGAAGAGCCTGCACTTTCACAGCCCATCGAGCATCAGTTCGAAGATACTGAAGCAACAGAGACACCTAATAAAGAAAAACATTTATTAACTACAATGTTTCTATAAAGTTACATTTTAGGGCTACAAATGTGTAGCAAAAATTGATGGAATGAAAGTAATGGATCAACTGGAAAGCACGCATGTAGAAGAAACAGTTTCTATATATATATATATATATATAAGTAATATTCAAAGCAAAACATCGCGCAAGATCTGCAAGTAGAAACAGCACAAGAAATATTGGTCACCTTCTGAATACTGAAAATCAAAAACAGTCCCTTAGAAATCTTTAAGCAAGATGAAGCATTAATAACTGTCATAAAGAAAGGCAATGCTGAGTACAGTGAAAAACATACAAGAAGATGAGAGGAACAGCAGACACAGACACAAGAGAAAAACTAATGTGAAGACGGGAACAAACTGGAAAGACTCAGAGAACAACAATCCCAACAAGACTGTATGAAAATAATCAAGACTGTGTTAGCTATCATGGACTTGAACTGAACAGATCCAAAAAAGAGTCTGTGGTTATTGTATTAAATGCAGAGGTTATTTAGCATCAAGTACAACAAGAGGATGATGACACATGGCAAGCCAGAAAGGAGCGAAGAAGCGTATTTCCAACTAATGTACTAGCCTACCTTGACTGACCAGAATCACGACAGCAAGCTAGATTTGAGATGTTCTAACAGCAGTATTGAGGAAGATACAAATTGTCTGGGATGTTATGACTTGTCAACTGGTAAACAGTTACCCATGTTTTAGAGCAGGAAAGTGTCCTCAGCTAACTGGATTGGTCACATCTGGTGTATGAACTGCCTGGTAAAACACATTACTGAAGACAAGATAAAGGGAAGGGTGATGGAAAGACAAGGAAGAAGATGGAAACAGCTACTGCATAACCTTAAGGAAATGAGAGAATGCTGAAAATTGACACAAGAAGCACTAGATTGAATTCTGTGGAGAACGTGCCTTGGAAGAGGTTATGGACCTGTTGTGAGACAGATATGGAATGAATGAATGAATGAGTAAATGAATGAAAAAGTGTCCTCATCTTTTCAGACTGCCTGACCCCAAGGTGAAGGAACTTTCTAAACATCAGTGATTGTGCACCAATTAACATGGCATAACATACCAGAAGATTTAAATGTTCATAATAAACATAAACAGGTCCCTTCATGAAAGATACCCATAACACGTGTATCTAAACACATAACTCAAGAATATACTTGAAGTTGTACTGAATTATTAATTACACAAAGCCATGTATCTAACCTGACTTGGAATGTCGACCAGTGTAGCAGAAGCCAAATGTGTCAGAGAGTTGAGGGTAACCAAAACAAATTCTTGAGCAGGGTAACTTGCCAGCAATTCAGTACACAACTGTCTGACCATGGCAGCTGTGGAGGTGTCATGGTGCATGTGTTGCAATATAGGAATCAACTGCAGCTTCATATGTGCTGGTGTTGCCAGCCCCTGGATCATGTCTGAGATCTTATTACACATGCTCACTGCAAACAGTCTGAATAAAAAAAAAAGATCTTCAAACTACAATCGAACTTCTTACAAAAAACAGAAAACAGATACAAGTTTCCTTATCTAGAAAGAAAATGTATTACTAATGATGGAATTCAATAATTATTATAAAAGCAGGCAAACTCAAGAATTAATTTATCTTAGTAATTAACCAACTTGATGCACAAAATTTTTGTTTTACAATAAGTTTATTTCATGCCTCTACATGTTTCGAGCACATGTGCTCGAAACATGTAGAGGTATGAAATAAACTTATTGTAAAACAAAAATTTTGTGCATCAAGTTG
>Ga0131853_10027229_pt1 | contig 10269 bp, 6 predicted proteins | sample TergutLab28metaG_FD_92764 | JGI IMG/M metagenome (GOLD analysis project Ga0131853, IMG submission 92764) | Labiotermes labralis P1 segment gut microbial communities from Petit-Saut dam, French Guiana - Lab288 P1 (version 2) (version 2) | ecosystem: Host-associated > Arthropoda: Insects >... | reverse complement strand
TGCACAAAATTTGTTTCACAATAAGTTTTATTTCATGCCTCTACATGTTTCGAGCACATGTGCTCATCATCAGAAGGTCAAAATTGCATTACACAGCCTCTGGTATCATCACACCTATAGGTGGCCGTCTCGTGCACGAGGTTAGGTCTCGTGCACGAGACGGCCACCTATAGGTGTGATGATACCAGAGGCTGTGTAATACGATTTTGACCTCCTGATGATGAGCACATGTGCTCGAAACATGTAGAGGCATGAAATAAAACTTATTGTGAAACAAATTTTGTGCATCAATTTGGTTAAATACTGAGATAAATATATGATATGCACGGTCAGCAAAACGTGAAAACTTTAACTTAGAAGTTTATCCACAGATTATGTATCTACTGACTAACCGCATGGGGCAGAGTAGTTATTCAGCGAGCCAGGAGATTACCCACATTTTATGGAACCAGAAATTTCATCACTGTGCTCGCCACAGCCTGCCATTCATCCCCATCCTCACCTCGATAATCGAGTTCCCGTCTTCCCATCCAATTTATTTATTATGCAATTTTTCCATTCTCTTGTTACTTCTCCCCCTCCGGCTGAAATACCTAACTCCGAACCCCCCCCCCCCCCATTCTGTTTTGCTCTAAATGTGAGAGCAAAGGTCACATCCACGGAAAACAACAATCAGCATTATGTTTCTGTATATTGTGTTCTTTGTTATGTTAGGTACCTTACTAAGAAGACAAAAGCTTCTGGACCTCATGATGGCAGGTATTCCCCGAATTTAATTCACTTTTAGTTTCTGCGCACACGCAGTTTTGATTTATTAATGCCGTTTCCAAATATTTGAAATTAGCATTACGTTCGAAAAATGCCTTAATTACCTTTAATCTTGTGATTTTGTCCCGCTTTCCACTGATAGAACGCCTACAAGAATATTAAAATGAATGGGCTCAATTTTGACGAAAACATCGACTTTAATAAACAATGTATTTTAAGAAACTTAACGCCTAAATATGTTTAAAAAAAATCAAAGTTAAAAATAGGTCTTTCGAAACGAAATTCGACAGAAATAAATATAAAAATTAGGCGTCGAAAATGAGGTAAAATACGCACATATTAAAAAACAAAAGTTAAATAGAAATCTATATTGGATATATCTAAATCTAGCTACAGAACGGAAGACACCACTCGCGCCACGTTAGATGAATTTTTGTACAGCATTACAAATAATAACTGCTGAATAGTTGTGTAAGGACAGCAGAAGTCCATTTGCCGTCACTACATATTTGAATAAATTTCGCCTGATATTGGCATCTTAGGTTGAGACGTGTAGCGAATTGTAAAAACATACTGTTGTGGATGACAAAAAGATAGTTGTATTTACTGAATTCTTTTCTTTTATGTGCTAAGAGCACCTGCGTTCAGCGAATTGTAAAAAAAACTCAGATAGTATAGCAGAGAAACACAGTATCAACTTCATAGAATGTAGGCTAAGACGGACTGTTCACAGAATTGTAGCCCGCTGTTCTAGAATATGATATATAAGTGATACTTTCCTTTACATCTTACAGTAGGGAGAAGTATGTGTGCAAATTCATACCCTAAAATTGGTGGACGTAGGGAAGAGGCAGTAAATCAGGGAGTACGAGGGGGTTATACAATGTGGCTACATTTGTTTGATGACGTCTTCGCGGATGATCATTGCATCACAACAGTGAAGATCACCTACACATGGTATTACAAAGGCATAACGTGTTTAACGTAATAGGTAAATTCACTGCGAAAATCACAAGTAGGAGAAGCAAAGTAACGACTCTTCAGGGAAAGATGTCGGTGAGGTGTAAAAAAATTTACTAGCAGATACATAAATTTTATTTTTTTATGTATCATGTCATATAAGGGAGATATGGATCTGAAATAAAGAATGTAAGGGTTTAATAATATCAGTAGTACTACGATGGGGCAGTGGAAAATAAACGAAGGAAAGATACAACTTTAAATTTCTACATAGTTATGTCTGTGTCAAATTTTGAATGGAAGTGAAATTGGGTAGATAAAAAGTAGACTTACAGTAAGTGAATGTCTTAGACGTGTCGTACGATATAGAATAATTTAAAAAAATAAATGTACACATTAGAAAATAATGCTTAATTTTAACAATAATGATAAGGTACATAGTTGGAGGGCTGATCCCAGTGGCCGCGCGGTCCTAAGACGTGGGTTTGCGGTTGCTCGCTTGCTGGGATTGCGGGTTCGAATCCCCGTCGGGAGCATGGATTTGTGTATTTTTTGAGCGATGTGTGTCATCAGGCAGAGGTCTCTGCGTCGGATTGATCACTCGTCCAGGGGATTCCAAGCGGGCGTGGTGAATGTAACTGAGTGTTATCGTGAAGCCTCGATAATGAGGAAACCCTGGCCCATAGAAGCTGTTACGACAAAAAAAAATAAAAAAGAATCAAATTGGGAACGTGCGAACTGTGTAGAGAACATGGAATTTACAAGCATACTTAAACTGATTACAAAATATATAAGATTAGGTAGAGACATTTTGGTTCCAGAGGAAAATATGTGCCGATCGGCTGCAGATGGCCTTGTGCATGTAACATGAAAGAAGAACAAGCAGAAGCCTCTCGTTAATTGATAATTAGGTAACAGATCATGAAGCGTGTTTCATCAAGGTTATCCGCACCTGCCACAAGCGGCTGTCTAACTGCATTTCTCCGCCAAAATTCTTTATTTATTTATCTGCTCGCACATTCTGGCTACAGAAAACACACCGTAACCACTTGGATTTCACTGTATTAACAATACTAGGCGTCATATCTACGTCAGAGTGTTCTGTTACATAATATTCTCGGGTATGAACGTAAGCGGTAGGCTTCATGCCGCTTTCGTTGTACCTGCAGCAAGAGGCCGCTGGGCCGGCACAGATCCTGCTAACAGAAATAAATATCTTGGCCCTGTCGGCAATGTAACCCAAACATCCCGGTCATCCTGTGCATGGATAATCCTAATTTGGAAATCATTTAACGACGCCTCTAACTGTGGTACTGTGTGAGCCACGAGTCGCTTTGCACCTGCCGTAGACCATTGAGTATATTCGAGGGGTGGGAGTCCCTGTACATCCTGGACCGTTTATCTTGACGCATATTTCTGTGGTTTTCGGAAAACCGTGATGGTGCATCAGGATTGTTCATTACTGTTTCCGCGGACTTCCTTCCCGACTCATTGTGTATAATAATCCTGACATAATTCTTTCAACTCTACGTAACTTGCGGAGTTGACACATCACTGCAAAACGATGGAATTACTCAAAGTTACAGGGCATTGCTCTAAACGTTCGTAGTCGCACATATGTTGAAGAAATTAAACTGAGTTTATATTTCGGATGTTCATCACCCTGTTCACAAAAGGGGGGAATACAACTTAAGGCGGCTGACCAAATCCGCATCTTCGCACCTTACTTCTCTGTTTCATTTTAATCCTATTCTTCCATCTAAGCCTAGGTATCCTAAATGATGTTTTCCTGTGAGAGTTCCCAACTGCAGTTTTTGTACGCATCTCATAATTTTGTGCATGGTACATGACTCGCCCTTTTTATGCTTAATCTGATCACTCTAGCAATTAAAGAATACAAATTAAGAAGCTGTTACACAGTTTTCTCCCATCTTCCTTACGTTATCTCTCCTTAGTCCACTGTTACCCTTAGTACGTTTTTCTGACACAGTCTCTGATTCCCAAACACCCTTTTGTACATGTTTGTCCTCGGACACTCTCAAATTATGTTTTAGCCTCGTCATACGAATAAAGTAACTTTGTAAAATTATAGTTCTCTGTATTTAATATTTCATTTCAAGTTCTGGGTACGACCTCTTCTATTTTTTGAGCGGCGAATGTGATCATTGAAGAAGGATGTGTCCACTCTATGAACTCTGCTATGCATCTCTATTGGAAGCTCGCTTTAAGCTGCAAGGGAGGAGGAGATGCTATTTATGGCTGGGGCCTGTCCGGCTAATGCAAGAACACACGCGATTCTAAAATGGAATTAAGCGACGCGCTGATGAATGCATTTGTTAATGCTTCAGAACACATTGCATTACTGTTACTGGAAATGAAGACAAGTGACTCGTAGTAAGACTTGCTTCTAATTGGGTATTTTGGTGTTACGTTTAACCAACGATTGAATTTATCATGTCGCAGACGCGAGTAATGTACCCTATACTTTTCGCTGATCGTAGCTAATTCGTGGCTTGTGATCTCCTAAACGAACCGGACCGGAAGTCTGTGTGCTGTGATTATTACTTGAGAGGTTCTTGGTTTGATTCTCAGCTGCAGAAGTGACTGACACTTTTCATGGTTTTCCTTTGCCTACAGACGAAACCTGCGATCTCTTGCAGTAAACCACGTCAGCATCTCTCATTAGTGCTCTCGTGTCGCTATTTTGCCACTCTCCTCTCATATCTCATTCAGTTCTATATAGCTTCATCATTCCCTTCTTAACAGATCCATTTGCTTTTTTCTGTTACAGGTGTGTGTGGAGACCAGCAGCGTAACTCAGTGTATGAACGAGCTTCTTCAGCTGTATGTGAGTGACGTACAGCCTCGACTGCAGTTGGCCGCTGCACAAGCAATGTACGTCGCACTGGATAAGTGCAGTGATGTTGTGCACATAACGGACCAAAATCTCAATGTGCAGGTAAAACATGTGTGCATAACATTTTTGTTTCTTCCAGTGGGAGATTAACATTATACTGGGTCTAAGAAATTGTGGGACAAGGTGGACTGATTTTATTAGACTCAGGATAGGGACTGGTGTTTCCTTGGCGCAGAAACACCGTGGTCCTTGCAACATGGAATATCTTTTGACCGGCTGAACTAGTACTGTCTTCTTAAGAAGGGGTTTTTTTCCTTGGAGTTAATGTCTTCAGCCTGCATTTTTCATTTTGTGCGTTGTGCTCCCTGTTGATTTCTGTTTATTTTTATTCTTTGGGTTGGGAAATGGTCTCCTGGATCTTCGGCCTTACCGGGTACATTATTTATCAACCGGATGATAGATGAATGAACGTGGAGCATGAGTGGAATTATGACTGACACGTGAAGACCGAATGACTCGCAGACAGGCCGATGCCCTCCCCCTCCCTCCGGGTCATATTCACCATCATCAACCTCACGTCGACTGTCCCGGGAACGAACCCCGACCCACATTGTGAGAGCCTGTGGTAAAGCACATGAGATGTGTCACGACCTCTGACACTCAGTAGCTGTCACTTAATTAATTTGCTTCACAGTTTTTCATTCCACAATTTTATAAATGTCACATAGTGTCCTTCTGGAGCTCCTTTCTTACCCAGCTAATTAATTAAGTAAATTCCAAGGAGCAGTGCCTGTATCTAGATAATTGTTTTCCAATAAGGATTCCACTACAATAGAAAAGACGACAATTTAATAATATTATTATAAACAGAACTTAAAACCATTTTAATTTATACGGACAAAGACGTCATTTGTTAATATGCTTCTGAATTGTTGCAATACTACGATAAATTCAATAAAATGCTTTTGATATAAGTATTTTCTCTCTTACGTAGCCGCGTGTTAGTTTATAAGATTAATTTTTCGTATACATGAAATTTGATGTTTATTCCTACATGCGTACGATTCACTAAAATGTTGAACGTGTGCCCTTATTTACCTTTTATTTATCAGCACTCTTACTTATTTGTGTACTAGTTTTTAACTTGATGTATAAGGATTTTGTTATGGGTTCCGAAAAGATGTTTTGAGTGCAAAAGTGTGTTATGACCAAATTAAATTTTGAAACACTACTTTGGACAATGCAGTCTTTTCACTGGAAAAAATGACAATTTCTTGTTCGATTTTTACCGTGTACATAAATCCTGCACTAGGCCACATCCTAAGCGAAATGAATCTGTTTCACGGCTCCGCACTGTTTATTCAAGAACGAGTTTAATATTATACTGCCATCTGCGTTCTTGGTACAAGTTACCCTCTTGTCTTCAGACTAGCCGAGTAAAGTTATTTATATATATCTCATTCCCTCATATCAATTGTGATACATTCCCCATCCACTTCATCGTCCATTGATCATCCTAATAACAGTTGCTGAAGGGTACAAACTGTGATGTTACTCATTGTATACTTCTGTCATCCTATTACTTTCTGTCTCTTATATTCAAATATTTCCTGTTCCCAGACACCTTCAGTCTCTTTATGTGCTCCACATTTTCGTTTTATGTTCAGTGATTTAGTCATGCCCTTTTATTGTCATATCCCATCCTTCACCTTTATAGAGTCGCAGTATTTTATCGTATATCACCTTGACAGAGGTGTAATTTACGTCCATTCTTTTCATATATTGTTTCGTATCAAACTGTGCATCAGTTGAGCTGTCCAGTGTTCTGACCTACACGTGGTGCAGCCTCGTATATTGTACAGTGTTTACGAAGAAACATTTTTTAAATATCTACAGATTTTGAGTAAGTTTTTCTTTACGCTTAATTATCCCGTATTAATATGATTCATAGTAAGTCAGTTTGTGGGCCCGGTAGCTCAGTCGGTATAGCGACTGATTACGGGCTGGACGGTCCGGGATCGAATCCCGGTGGGGACGAGATTTTCCGCACCTGTCCAGACCGGCCCTGGGGCCCACCCAGCCTCCTGTAAAATGGGTATCCGCTCTCTCCCGGGGGTAAAATGCGGCCGGGGCGTGCTGCTGACCACTCACCCCCTTCTAGTGCCGCGGTCATGGGAGAGTAGAGCTATACCTCTACCCACCCTCTGGGCCACACCGGGCCTGTAACGGGATCACTTCACCTTCAGTAAGTCAGTTTAGCTGAATTCAGTGCAATTCAGATTTTTGTTATTAATGTGCTGGTACAACAACCACAGGGGCAATTACAGGGGCAACGCAGGGACGTACGGAAAATACGTCAAGTAACAAACCAAAAACGCAAACACAGAGAAAGATAATACAACATATCTCATCAGGTAACAAACAGCGTAAATAACACTGTAAATGTCAAAGTAAAAAATGGCTAAAGAGATAATTTATTCTTGAATGTGTTGGTAGTTCCATCTAATTCAATCCAAGTTATTGACGTGAGGCTTAGCAGCTCAGGGCCATTTACTAGACCAGCACACAAATACATGAATACACAAATGCACAGGTGCAGCTGAAATGTACAAAAAAACCAAAACAAAGCAGAAACAAGGTAAAGTAATGACTCAACACAATATATCAATTAAATACCTGATCTGTTATCGTTCTAGTTTAACAGCACTGGACCAATTATAAAACTAGCACAAAACACACAAAATTAACAGAAACTAATATACAAAACAGACAAGTTATATTCGCTGCATGAAGAGAGGTCTAGACAGCATAACTCAAAGGTCCTATCACAGCAAACGTCAAAAACATAAGAAATTTATTTTAAATTTTCCAGCTTTGCTCAGACCTTTTAGTAGCGTAAGATCTGCTGAATATATCTGAATTATCTGGTAGAAATATCAGATACTAGCCGATCGTTAATCGAGAATGAATTCCATTGAATATATCAGTATTACTGCTGGCGGCATTTGACGCCTAAGCGCATCGAGCTGAAGGGAAGTTTAGACGCTTAAAGTCAACATTAAATGAACTGAAGTCTCCAAAATTTTCGATTTGAAACGCGTAGGCCAACAAAAGTGTAGGGCAATATTTTGAACAATTGAAAACATTTGTTAAGAAGGACACCCAGGTAACGCCTCCGAGCACTGAAAGTGTGTAATTTCAAGTAATTTAAAACTTCACCGTAGCTGTGAACTACATGACTATAAAACGATTATGACAAAAGGATACAAACTTCGCTGGATGCACTTCAGCTTACAGGCTTACGAAGAACTGATAGAATTTCACGTAACAGAAGCACATTTTGGCTTGGGTCTGGCTAAAGTGCAGTATGGCGTCAGAAGGCTGTGGAGTGACGAAAAGGAGAAAGTCACAGTCAGAATTAATCCCAGCAGTCGAACAGAGAGAAAATATTATCTACCTCTTGGTGAAAATAAAATGTTTTGTCTATAAGCACTCACAGATCCCTGATGCAGTCTGTGCTTGTGATAGAAGATTAACACAGTTTGTAATTAGAACTCTCCCATTTTGTTTTTCTACACAAGGAAATGACTCTGGCTTTGTTGCAGGTTCATTCCGCATAGTTTGAAATACACATCACTCGGAACACTATCTATATCTGATTGGAGTAACCAATTGTCATAAGGGGATTTTATTTATCGATATATTTTGACGTCGTCGGCAAAGGGGAGGCAATTTGAATACCTGACCGCACTACACAAGTCGTTTATGAAAATTCTGAAAAGAAGTGGGCCCAGAACTGATCCTCGTGGGACATGGCACACCGGGTAACATTTCATACGGTGTAGGAAGTGCGACACAATGGCGAACATGAGATAATCTGGTCAGGTAACTGTGGAACCGGGTAACGTAAGCAGGTGAAAGTCCGAAATCATCAAGTTTGAGAATAAGCAGTGCGTGCGGAAATAGATCGATGTGTTGCTAATATCGAAATGAATGGCATGAACCTGACGCTGGGTATGAACCGGGCGAGTCCATATAAGCAATAGGATTTGTAGATGAAGATTTAGATTTGATGAATCCAAGCTGACGGGGATTGAATTGGGCTTCAAATGGTGTGGAGCGTTCTCATGTGTGGTAATTTAAAATATTTTGGAAAAGGTACTGAATATAGAAGTTGGTCTGTAATTGTTCCCTAAGACAGTATTTCCTTTTTTTCTTTTCTTTTCTTTTTTTTATGAATACAATGGCATTTTGCTTCCAAATGGTAGAGAACGTTCACTGTGATGAGTTGAGTTTGAAAATAAAATTAAGAACATGTATTAAAATATCCGAAAAAACCTGTATAATTAATGCAGGAATGCCATCAAGTCCAACAGATTTTGATGGGCGTACGCGCCTTATAGCATTGAAAACGTCTGAGTCACAGATAGATGCTGCAGATAGGGAATCAGATGACTGAAAATCAGTAGAAAAGTCGCGCAATCGGTGGTTATTGAAGGCCCTCTGAAAGTATACACCAAAAACCTCTGCAGCTTGGCGTGGGTGGGTCAGACGGTTTCCATCAGTCTTAGGTTCAATGGGATTTTTGTAATTTTTCCTGAAAGAAGGCACATATTTCCAAAAATGCATCGGATTTGTCTTGAGGTTATTATCGGTACTTTTAAACCTGTTGAGTTTATCACACTGTATGTTTGCTTTTAAAAGCCTACGATTTGAGGAAAATTTGTCGTAATAGTAATTACACCTAAATTTCTTAAAACGCCGACAGAAATATTTCTTCTTTTGATGTAATGTTTTAAATTCTCAGAAAACCATAGTGGAAATTTACACTTCTTAATACACACAATAGGGACAGCTGTTGCAATTGCGTATCAGCGACAACGAGTCTGTAAACAAACAGCTGCGTCAACAAAGATCTCTTTGTAGAGAGAAGACGAATTGCCGGCCGAAAGGATGTTGTTTTACGATAAGTAATCCCCAGGGGAGAATTTTCTCAAATACATAATAATAATAATAATAATAATAATAATAATAATATAGACCACATAATATCAGCATGCCCAATACTGGCAAAAGAACAGTACATAAAACGACATGATAGAGTGTGTGCACAACTACACTTCAACATATGCAAGTAAACAGGGATACAATTGGGCAAAAACACTGGTATGAACATGTGCCAAAATCAGTAGAAACAAGTCAGGGTCGCAAGGTAACCATATTGTGGAACCAACAAATACAAACTGACAGAACTATCCCCAACAACAAACCAGACATTATAATCCGTGATAATGAAAAGGGAATATGTATGTTAATAGACGTTGCAATCTCAGGAGACAGAAATGTGATTAAAAAAGAAGCCGAGAAGGTTCTAAAATATAAAGACCTTACAATAGAAATACAGCGCATGTGGAATGTAATGGAAGGTGATACCGGTAATAATAGGGGCGACTGGGACTATTTCAAAGTCATTCACAAAATACGTGAGCAACGTACCAGGAAAACATGAAGTCAAGGAACTCCAGAAAACAGCCATATTGGGCACTGCACACATACTTCGCAAAGTACTAATGTAAAAGTACAATAGATTCAACACTGAAACTAACGATATAAGCACCATGAATAGTAACAACAGAATAGCTGCAACACTGTATTCCCTAGGGACATAGTTTGTCTCAGGAATA
>Ga0131853_10027227_pt1 | contig 10269 bp, 11 predicted proteins | sample TergutLab28metaG_FD_92764 | JGI IMG/M metagenome (GOLD analysis project Ga0131853, IMG submission 92764) | Labiotermes labralis P1 segment gut microbial communities from Petit-Saut dam, French Guiana - Lab288 P1 (version 2) (version 2) | ecosystem: Host-associated > Arthropoda: Insects >... | reverse complement strand
TGTGTTTCTGTCACTGGTACTTCGAAAGTTATAGGATCCAAATAGGCATTTATACTAAAATTGGTTTCTCACATTCATGACAGTTTTATTGGTCCATTTGTTTGTGAGCATTGAAGCTCTACTCTACCCCCGGTTATAGACGGATTCATTAATGCTGCGTGCTTTAAATCAGTTAGTTACTTAACTAATTCACCCTGCCATACATTTGGACAGATAATAAAAATGTATTTGCCATAACTCTCTGATAATGGGCTAATTTCAAATAGGTTTGTTTTTGGACTACTAAAGAGTCTGAAGACAAACCACGCAGAATTTTATTTCGTAAGTAGAAGGTAATGACTGTTCTTCCTGTAACAGGGCTGTGAGTTATGCCAGACAAGTTAACAGGAAATGCAGTCTAAAAATTTGATCTTTAGATGTATGACATTCTTAAAACAGTGTAGAGACAACTTAAGCATGAATATTGAACATATAGAGGAACACTGTGGATCCAAAATAAAGATAACTTGAAATAGTGTGATGTGGGCCGAGCAACTGAGGGTTCGGTTCCTGTTAGAGGCAAGAGATTTTCTCTTCTCCAGAACACCTAGGCCAGACCTTCGACCCATCCGGCCCGTCTATTCGATGGGCACCAGAGGCTTTTTCCTAGTGAGTAAAGAAGCCAGGGCATGAAGCTAACCACGCAACTCCACCTAGTGCGACAGTTAAGAATGAGTGGAGCTACACCTCTGCTCCCCCTATATGCCTGTAGGGCATGTACAGGGACAGCTTTACACACTTTATTTTGAATAAACCTAAAGAATCTTATGACGAAATAAGTTTAGCATAACCAGTCATGCAAGTTTGAAATCCTGAGCTTCAAGATGCTTGTTACGTAGTTCCAGTGGCATGCACTGTACAGTATCCTGTAATTTCATTATGCGATAATGTCTATAATCAAGGAGTTCATAAACCTTGACATGGCTGATAAATAATAATTAGACTGACATTCCTGTACTCTTGATGCACAGTGTAATTGCACAGTCATGTGATAGTGCATATAAAAGCATAACACATGCAGCAAAGAAACACAACTGTTTGTTTACTGCACAAAAACAGCTACATGTGCAGAAAATCCACAGTTGTGAATGTATTGTGCTGTTAAATGTACTGAAGACAACTGGGATGAACTGCCATCAGAACATACGAAAGTAATTCACTCAGATCATGAAATGCAGGCACTTTGTAACTGACTTCCTTAAATAGCAATTTTATTGCATCATTCAGTGTTCATGGAAGTAACAGCCTGCTTTACCATTATGGACTGTTTAGTTCAACAAACTAATTTCGTAGGAGAAGCTTCTCAAAGTTTTGTGTTAGTATAAAAGTGTAGGTAAGGGTAAAGCTGTCTCTGTGCAACCCGTGAAGTCATAGGGGGGAGAAGAGGTATAGCTCCACTCATTCTGGTCAGTTTCACATTCTGGTCACTTCACAGGTGGGGCAAAAAACGTGTGCTGGGTGGGTCCCAGCAACGGTCGGAATGTTTTAAAGAACAGGAAAGTCTCTCGCTCCTTCCAGAATTGAAAGATGATCTCTTGGTGGTACAGCCAGTAACGTAGTCACTACACTGATTGAGCTGTCCCAGCCACTACTGTAAAGGGACACTACATTTACATATCCAAGGATGAACCATTATTGCATTGATGTTCAGATTCTGAGACAAAGATGAATTGCTGACGTCCACACATTTGGCAGAGACATTTTTATGGGGTGTGAGAAACTTACTTTTTTGAATTCTTTGGTGCTTTCATAGCCTGTGAAAGGAACCATTGCACCAGGTGTGAGCCAAGCCCGGGTCACATCTTTCTCATCGAAGAACACGACATTGTAATGTGTCTGCAACATGAACATTATCACAGTAGTAATTCAAATGAATAAAAAGTTAGTACAAAACCAGTAGTGTATGGAATGGCGTACAGGAAAATAATACATTGTACAAATGAAAAACAAGTAAGAAATGCAGGGAACATGTTAGATAAAATGAGGCATGAATGGCATAAAGTAGGGGAACTGTAAAGAATAGTGTATAGTGTGGAGGGGACTGTGCGTGATGATAGTGTTGAGGGGACTGTGCATGATGATAGTGTGGAGGAGACTGTGCGTGATGATAGTGTGGATGGGGACTGTGTGTGATGATAGTGTGGAGGGGACTGTGCGTGATGATAGTGTTGAGGGAACTGTGCGTGATGATAGTGTTGAGCAGACTGTGCGTGATGATAGTGTGGAGGGGACTGTGCGTGATGATAGTGTGGAGGGGACTGTGTGTGATGATAGTGTGGAGGGGACTGTGCGTGATGATAGTGTGGAGGGGACTGTGTGTGATGATAGCGTGGAGGGGACTGTGCAGATGATAGCGTGGAGGGGACTGTGCATGATGATAGTGTTGAGGGGACTGTGCGTGATGATAGTGTTGAGGGGACTGTGCATGATGATAGTGTGGAGGGGACTGTGTGTGATGATAGTGTGGAGGGGACTGTGTGTGATGATAGTGTGGAGGGGACTGTGCATGATGATAGTGTGGAGGGGATTGTGCGTGATGATAGTGTGGAGGGGACTGTGCATGATGATAGTGTGGAGGTGACTGTGCGTGATGATAGTGTGGAGGGGACTGTGCGTGATGATAGTGTGGAGGGGACTGTGCGTGATGATAGCTGGGTGTTTAATGTTGAGCAGGTCAATGAAACGTGTGTTCAGAACCAAACTGCGCTGTTGTTGTTGTTTCATGAACAGTGAAAGGTTATGACAAATTGTTCAGTTATGTACAGAAGGAGGTTATTATGAAACACTGTCTGCAGAATGGATAAAGAGGTCATTGAATTGGTGATGTTTAGCACACATGTTTATTTCTTTGGGAATGACAAACTTTGGGTATCAGGGATGCCATGATGTTCAGTGCATTTGGGAAGATTCAGAAACTGACAGCAGCTGAGAAAAGGCACCAAGAGCAATGATTGACCTGCGAGAGGAAGGGGGCTTGTATGGGTCAAAATTGGCTCCCATATGTTAATTTGTGCAACTGATAAAAGCGAAGGCATGTACAATGATTGCTTGTGCACTGAGAGTTACTTGAGAGTTACTGTGCAGTGTGTTACTTACAGGAATGTCAGAGAAGCTGTTCAGCCAGTAGTACTGTTCAGTATCGGGGTCGTCGTCCACCAGTGCTGGCCACCAAGGGTACCCAGCAAGGCGTCCCCACACAATGGAACCAGCTGTGTATATATTGTGGATAAGATCTTCTTCTTCTAACGGTGTAGGTGGCTTCTCAGGAGCAGCACAGCTGTTGTGTGTCTTGTCTGAAGGCATTAGAACAACATTTGTAGCAAATAGGATGCACACCATGTGCCTGAAACATGTAAACTCTTTATTCTCCAACCTTCATCAACTAAACAAAATATAGGAATATGTGGAGATGGAATGACTCCTTTGTTTTCCCCCAAAGAACTACATATTTCTCAGCCTTGGTGACAATTTTGATGAGAAGACTATTATTTTGGTGCTGGAATATTTATTTTATTTGTGTAAAAACACTGTACTAGTAACAAGAGTCTTGTATTGTGTCAAGCACATAGTTGTTAATATTCAGAGATGGCAGTGACCAACTCTGCAGCAAACTGACAAGTGTGCAAAGCAACCAGAATGCACAGTGGGCAGGCTGCAACCAAGGTGCAAAATTGAAGCTTTCTCAGTTGGTCTGTATTTCAACTGTGCATGTAAATCGTACATGTTGTGGCTAATACAAGACTTAAATTGTACAGATCATTTAGGGACATCCTGTACATGAGCACTTGTTCTGAATTAAGACCAGTAACTTGCATTATGAAGGTACGTAATTCTCTTAACCTTTATCCGACCGGATTGGTATTTAAATTTTGAGGCATAGGTAATGAAAAATGTTTAATTTGAGCAATAAATGATACAATTATGACTCAAAATGCATTTTATGGAAAATAAAACAGAGATTATGCAGCATATATTAAAAATTCAGTGTATTTCCTTATTGCCTAAATATATAAAATGAATTTTAGGGTGAGGGGGGGGGTAGGGTGTTTTTTATGTGCGTTTGTACAAGCTGACGCAGGTCTTTTAAGGGTTAAAAACATACAATTTAAAATATGGCTTCCAGAAAGTTCACACTACAATTTCAGGGATTTTCCTTAAGTTGTACTGATGTCAGTCATAATGTGCTGTGACAGTACATTTCACAGTTGATGCCCATAAGACTATGATACAAACAATTTATACTGTGAAACCTCTAAACTTTAAATAATGACATATATTGTACAAAATTACCTGAATTCATGTGACAAAACCATTCTTGTGGGACACCAACAGGATCACGAATGTCGTGTAAATATCGCCATTTGTTGCATGTCGGACGGCAGCACTGCACCCACAGTCCTACGTCACGCCTCTTCTGAAGCCATAACAGCTTTTCCTTTAACGATAAGTCTGGTCCTGGCTGACTCAGGAGAGCCTGTGAATACTGGCTCTGGGAAGCAGACTTGTGAGTGGCAGAACATTGATGCATATTACTGTCCTGCACAAAGTTGCTGTGGTTTTGGCTGTGTTTATTGTTACAAACGTGACCACTTTTCTGTGAATGATGGCTGCACTGGGTACTGTGCTTTGAGTGGCTACCTGCATGATTATGCAAAGAGCCGGAATGAAATAACTGAGATGAATCTTTTACTGCAGAATCATTGTGTTTAGCTAAAGCTGACTTTTGCAATGAAGAATTATCTAGAAGCTTGGAAGCCTGCTTTGCTCTCTTTTTCTTCATATTAGGAACATTGTCAGTATTTCTACAGGCAGGCTTGAAGTTCTGCAATGTATTTGAATGCTCTGGGCATTCTTCATCACGTTTCTGCTTCTTGCCTTGTAATTTTAGTGTTTCCTGCTTCTTTGAATGGACTGGGAGGGATGGTGAGTGTGATGTCCCAGTTGATGGAGGAACTGGAAATATATTTTCGTAATTTAATTTAAAAATTAATAGTAGCAACTGGTGTATGGTCAACCTTGACTCGTGCGCCTTGGGCACAAACAGAGCTGCAACACACTTTTCTCGAAAAGTACTGAAAATTTTAATAGATATGCACATACACATACATGTGTGACCATAATCACATGTTAAATTTTCTGTAAAATCTTATGACTAAGCATGTAATATTATTCAATGTGAAATTGTAACTCAGCAGTAATATTGCAACCATTTTTGTTACCTTAATAACACATGCTATGAATTTTTGTTTTAGTTCCCCACACTGTATGGAAACCAAAGGTTCATCACAGTTTCCACAAAAGGCTACCACTTGTCCCTATCCAAAGTCAAATTAATCCATTTGAAGCCATCCCACAGTGTTGAAGATCTATTTTAATATTAACCTCCCATACGACATATGTTTCATGATAACTGAAGTGCCATAAATTTCTGCAAGAGTACCTTTACTGCTCTTGGCTACCGTCTGTATGTCCTTGGCGTTTCGTTTTTTGGCCTTAACAGAATCTTCTGCAGGTGTAATTTCAGAAATGCAGTCAGCGACATTAGTGTGTGGTTCTGCTGTCTCTTTTTTTGAGAATGCCTCTTCTTTTGCTTGGACTGCTTTTCCGGTGTATTCCTTCGGTCCTGCAGCTGCTTCTTGCGGTGGCAGTGCTTCGTTTGCATTTGGAATGGCAGCTCTGTCCTGTAAACCATTGAAATTGCAGGAGTCAGGACAAGTGACTGTGCAGAACCTTGATCAGCATATCGTGCATAACTTCTCTATGTTTCCCCTGTGCTTTGTGCTCACAGTATCGACTGCACTCAAGCTTCTCACACAGTTACAATTGTATTTACTGATGAAACTGCAACCACTACAACACAGTTTCTGTCAGCCTGTGACAATGGCTGAAACATTAGAACCATAGAGTATCTCTGGTGCATATGTGATGGAATTGACCCTGTATATACCACAAAGGTATATGGGGGAGTGGAGGTATATGTTCACTGTTTCTTAACCTTGGCACTGGATAGAGGGTGAATGATCAGCAACACTCTCTGGCCACTTTATGTCTGGAAAAAGAGCCCCGGTACCCACTGAATAAGAGGTGTGAGCCCAAGGGCCAGTATTGACCCCCCCTCCCCTGGGATTAAATCACAATTCCTAGGATTTCCAGCCCATAGCCTGGTGCATATATGAGTTGGCTGTACTCTAATGCTAGTACACAGCAAGAGTTTGAGGATACAAAGGGGTCTGGGATTGATCTCAATATACAATGAACATCAGAATAAACAGCATAAAAAATGGAAGAATTTGTCAGTATAACAGAAACCAATAAGGCTGTTTGTTACATGCCAGGGAGGCACAGGGGAGGTAGAGGTATAGCTGTTACCATATTCAACCTCAGCGCTAGAAGGTGTGGGTGGTTAACGCCACACCCAGCCGCTTTGCCCCTGGAAGAGACCTGGTACCCATTTAAAGGAGGCTGAGTGAGCCTCCATGCTAATTTGGATGGATCTGAAAAACCTCGCCCCCACTGGATTCAAACCATGGAGCGTCCAGCCCGTGGCAGTCACTATGCTGACTACACTAACCCAACCACAACAAAACCTGGAAATAATACAACTGATATTTAAATCGGACATCCCACTGTGTTGTACTAATGTTACCACAACATGACCACTTTGAGGTCGAAACGTGCAGCGCCGTAAGTTGATCTGATAAAAACACTAAGAATTAGTTTTGTTGATGGTGATAAAGTATTATTTTGCAATGATAAAACCACTTCCGAAATGCGCTGCATGACAAACATATGTTGGACAGTCATCAGTATCTGACACAGTCACAATGTAATGAAGGAATCTTGTTTGGCATATTCCATGATTATCACATTAAAAATTATTCTGATTAAGTTGGTAACATTTTTATTAGTTTGTGATAATTGTTGCAGTTTTTACCGTGATAAGCACTGTAGTTGTTACCTCAATGTCATCTTCCATATCACTGTTTCCTTTGTCAAGTTCCGTGGCTGGGGAAAGAATACCTCCAGTCATTGCTCTCTTAATTGCTAGTGAGAAAATGTCATCATACTCTGCGTCAGTAAGAGATGACATGGGAAGTGTCTGGAACAAAGTCTGAATTAATACCAGTAAGGTCATACATATGTTCTCATATTATCAGGTTAATTATATAAAATCAGGATTTTGGTGAGAATTTTTCATATACAGTATGTTTCAGAAAGTATGTCTATAAATTATTCACAGTCTTTGTATGAGACCATCACATTGTGTATGCATAGACTCATACATGAATGTTTTAGTTAACTTAGCTAACTGATATAGTTTTATTTGCCTCAGGTACACATTTCAGCCTGCATATCCATTGGTAACCAGACCTGTATATAATGAAATACCCTACAGAAGAGTTTGGTATAAAACGCTAGATGTTGCAACACGTTAGATCTCATACTTTTGCTGTCTCACACGTAAAATCGTGCGTACAGACAATTTTACTGTGTGTTTCAACACTCAATTTACATGTATGTTGTGTATGAAGTATGTTGTGTACACAGTTTGTTGTGTGTGCAGTATGTTGTGTGCACAGTATGTTGTGTGTGCAGTATGTTGTGTGCACAGTATGTTGTGTGTGCAGTATGTTGTGTGCACAGTATGTTGTGTGTGCAGTATGTTGTGTGCACAGTATGTTGTGTATGCAGTTTGTTGTGTGTGCAGTATGTTGTGTGCACAGTATGTTGTGTGCGCAGTATGTTGTGTGCGCAGTATGTTGTGTATGCAGTTTGTTGTGTGTGCAGTATGTTGTGTGCACAGTATGTTGTGTGCGCAGTATGTTGTGTACGCAGTTTGTTGTGTATGCAGTATGTTGTGTGCGCAGTATGTTGTGTATGCAGTTTGTTGTGTGTGCAGTATGTTGTGTGCACAGTATGTTGCGTGCACAGTATGTTGTGTATGCAGTATGTTGTGTGCGCAGTATGTTGTGTACGCAGTATGTCAAACCAGGATGAAGTGTCACATCAGTGATACATATTATTAAAAACTTTTTTCTTTATGTAGAGATGATCTGAAGTAGGGTTTAATAAAATCAGTGGATATAAAATTATGCTACAGGGCATATACTAATGACAAATACTTTGGTTTTATACTCTTCAGTTTGTGTATTAGATTATCTAATGCAATGGCAAGGTCTTTTTGGTTTCACATGGTCAGTGCAAAATGGATCGCACATTCCAGTCTCATTACTATAACATAATAATATTTATTGTATCGAACAGCAAGTACATATTTCCAAGGCATGTAGCTGTTACCACCACATTTTCTGCAGCACACATCTCTACATTAAGTCTTAACTAACATACTTGTAATTCATTTATGTTCTCAATAATAGACTGAAATTGTTAGACTGCTGTAAGATTTACCAACCATTGTGTCCTCTTTATTTTGCTTCTTTATAAGATTCTTTTCAAGCTTCCTGGAATTATCTGTAGCTTTCTTCTTGATCTTTGGCTTCTTTGGTTGTATTGGAGCAACAGCCTTCTCCTGTTGTAACATAATACACACAGATAATGCAGTACAGGCAACCTGCATCTTGTGAATAAACATTATACAGACACATGTTATTTTTCTTTTAATTTTTATTACATGCAACAAATGCACAATCAATATCACAACAGTATATATCGAAGCAGTATATATCACAACAGTGTCCCTTTATGTAATCAATACTCCTACATGTTTTGACATTTCCAGGTCATCATCAGGCAGTTTCTCATCTGCACCTTGCTAAGTTATATAAATTCTTAAACTGCAGCTGTTATAATTACAATTCCATAATTATTAAAATATTATTTCATTGTGTTTACAGCAAAATCTGTTCAAACACAAACATCCAGCATGATCATCTAGAATTTGACAGGGAAATGTCTGATTGATTTGGGTTAGCTTCCATAGCCATTCAGTCAGTTGCAATTAAGTGTCTTTGTATGTGTTTTGAGTGAAAGGGTAAGACATTCATTGGACAAGCATGTGCACACCATAGAGACCAACACAGATGCTTTATTAATTGCTAGTAAGTAGTTTGGTCTAGGACAAAATGCTGAGAAATCTCAGTACATGGTCATGCTTCATGAACAGAATGCAGGAAAACCTCACCGCATTCAGACAGCTAAATACTTTGAAAATTTGGTACAGTGTTAATACTTGCGAACAACACTAAAAAATCTAAATTGCATGCATGAAGAAATTAAGGACAGATCAAAGTTAGGGAATGCCTGCTACTGTTTTCTTCAAAATATTTTATCTTCCAGTTTGCTGTCTAAGATAATTAGGATGAAAATATACAGATCTATAAATGAAGCGTTTGAGAGCTCCGGTGCTACTGGAACTCAGCAGTGTTAACTGTGCTAACAGAAGGTGTTTCCACGCCCAGTTGCATGCTGCACTTAGAGATTCATGAGAGCCGTTGAGTTCAAACCTATCGCATTGCTCGTGGATGGACGAAGAATGAGACAAACAGACATTTCTGCGGGAACTTTTCTTGTAGGATTTTAAAATCAGTACTTCAAACACAATAAGAAAAGAATAAAGTGAAGACATGCATGCTGCAGTTTCATTAAGATAAAAGGCTCGAGAACGCTACGGCAAGGCAAGTGAACTAAATACATGAAACAGAGTCCTTGAGAAGCTGCTTGTCACTCAGCTGGCCACAACACTTATCCATGTTATGGAACCCAAAGTTTCATTACTGATTCCAAAACACTCCTGTCACTTAGCCCCATTCTGTTTCCTGTTTCTTTAGGATCAAATTTAATATTATTCTCCCATCCATACCCACGTCTTCCAAAAGGACTGTTTCCCTCAGCAGTTCCTATATTTTCTATGTATGCTATGTGCCTGGCCATCTTTTTTTTCCTAGATATTTTTATTACCATAACAATGTTTAGTGTACGGTATATACGTATTGTGTAATTTATTGTGCAGTTTTCTGAATCTCTGTCTGCATCTCTGCATAGCCGTCAATAACAGTGGGTGTATTTGTGATGTCAGAATATACAGGGTGTTTCAAAAAGAGCTTTACAACTTTGAAAGTGTATAGAAATTTATACAGAGGACATACGCAACGTTTTGAACTGTCAAAATGTAGCAAAACACACCGAGTTTTACCTCGGATATTTATGGTTCAATGTGACTTCCATTGGTAATGCGGCAGACGTCCCACCTGTAGTCAGTCTCTTGCCACA
>Ga0131853_10027225_pt1 | contig 10270 bp, 10 predicted proteins | sample TergutLab28metaG_FD_92764 | JGI IMG/M metagenome (GOLD analysis project Ga0131853, IMG submission 92764) | Labiotermes labralis P1 segment gut microbial communities from Petit-Saut dam, French Guiana - Lab288 P1 (version 2) (version 2) | ecosystem: Host-associated > Arthropoda: Insects >... | reverse complement strand
TACCCCTTAAAGCTGTAACGGTTTCGGATAACTTTTGGAGTCCGTTCCAAAAATTTGTAGACACCGTTGTACTGCCCTTCCAAGCCGATATTTTGGAAGATAAAGTAGACGTTGCAGACAAAAGCCATGCCGTGCGCAATTTCAAAATTGCGGCAAAAGAAGCCGAGGGCGAATTCCACGGTTTCCCCTGGCAAGATACAGACATTGCAAAATGGCTGGAGGCTGCGTCATACTCCATCGCCAAAAAGCCTGACCCTGCGCTGGAAGCCCGCATGGACGAAATGATTCGCCTTGTAGCCAAAGCGCAACGCCCCGACGGATATTTGAACACATTCTTCGACCTTAAAGAACCGGGCAAAGAATGGACAAACATGCGTGACTGGCACGAGCTTTACACTATGGGACATATGATAGAAGCCGGCGTTGCACACAAGCAAGCAACCGGCAAAGACACTTTACTTAATGTAGTTTGCAAAATTGCAGACTATGTATGCGACCTGTTTGGCCCCGAAGAAGCAGGTAAAAAACGAGGCTATCCCGGACATCAAGAAATTGAGCTTGCACTCTTGCGCCTGTACAGAGTCGTACCGGAAGAAAAATATCTGCAAACCGCAAAATATTTCTTGGACGAGCGTGGGCAAGAACCAAACTTCTTTGTAGAAGAAACTCGTAAATACCGCCCGCACGAAAAGCATTATAACATAGTAAATACCATGTACAGCCAAAGCCACGAACCTGTACGCGACCAAAAAGAAGCCACAGGACATAGCGTACGTGCACTATACATGTATGCAAGCATGGCAGACCTAGCGGCAGAAACCAACGATATGGAGCTGTACAACGCGTGCAAAACATTAATGGATGACATGATAAATACAAAAATGTACATTACGGGCGGGCTTGGCTCCACCGTTATTGGCGAGGCGTTTTCACCTTCTTACGATTTGCCAAACGATGTTGTGTATGCAGAAACCTGCGCATCCATTGCCATGTGTTTCTTCGCACGGCGTATGCTGGAAATTAAACCCGACGGCATTATTGCCGATGTTATGGAACGTCAACTGTTTAACGTAATTTTGGCAAGTATGCAACTGGACGGCAAACGTTTCTTTTATGTAAATCCATTGGAAGTTGTGCCGGGTATTTCGGGCGTGGCGTTAACGCATAAGCATGTACTGCCCACACGCCCAAACTGGTTTGCATGTGCATGTTGCCCGCCAAATATCTCTCGTATGCTGCTGTCATTAGGGCGTTACGCTTGGGGCGAAGGTGAAAACACCGTGTATTCACACTTTTTCCTTGGCGGCAAAGCAGAATTTAACCTTGCGGGTGGCGTTAGCATCGAATGCGAAACAAGCTACCCATGGAACGGCAACACACGCTACACCGTAAACGGTAGCGGCGAATTCACCTTTGCAATTCACATTCCTGCATGGTGCAGGAACGGCAAAATAACCGTAAACGGCAAAATTTTCAAAGAGTGGGTGCAAGACGGCTACGTATACATTACACGCAACTGGCAACCCGGCGATATTGTGGAATTTACTTCCGATTTACCGGTGCTACGTGTGTACAGCAACCTTGCCGTTAGCGAAAACGTGGGCAAAGTGACGCTACAGCGTGGACCAATCGTGTACTGCTTCGAAGAAGTAGATAACGGCGACAAACTGGCGGCACTTTCCATTTCGCCGGATGCAAAAATAACCGAATTGCCGGGGGATGATATCTCCCAAGGCGCAATTCTGCTGCAAATGGAAGGCACTCGCCGTGAAGCAAAAACAAATGCACTATATTCGGAAGAACTTCCGACAGAGCAACCACAAACACTAACCGCCGTACCATATTACGTTTGGGGTAACCGCAAACCCGGCGAAATGCGTGTATGGATGCATAGCAAATAAATTATAGCGACGATTAAAGAGAAACTTGCCAAGTTGGTCAATTAAATAGGAGGCTACCATGAAAAAAATTCAAGTGAATGTTAACGACCGCAAAAGCACAATCAACAAAAACATCTACGGGCATTTTGCCGAGCATCTTGGCCGCTGCATATACAACGGCATTTACGTTGGCGAAGACAGCGACATCCCCAACACAAAAGGTATGCGTAATGATATCGTTGAGGCGTTAAAACATGTAAAACTACCCGTTTTGCGCTGGCCTGGCGGCTGTTTTGCAGACGAATACCACTGGAAAGATGGCATTGGTCCTAAAGAAAACCGCAAAAAAATGGTTAACACCCACTGGGGCGGCGTTGTAGAAGATAACAGCTTTGGCACGCACGAATTTATGGAACTTTGCCGGCAAATCGGCTGCGAACCGTATATCAACGGTAACGTGGGCAGCGGCACCGTGCAAGAAATGAGCGAATGGGTAGAATATCTAACATTCGACGGCGTTTCCCCAATGGCAGAATTGCGCCGCCAAAACGGACAACAAGAACCATGGAAAGTAAAATACTGGGGTGTTGGTAACGAAAACTGGGGCTGCGGCGGCAATATGCGCCCGGAATTTTACGCCGACCTTTACCGTCAATTCCAAACATATGTGCGCAACTACGGCGACAATAAAATCTACAAAATAGCTTGCGGCGCAAACGCACAAGACCTTAACTGGACAGAACAAGTGATGAAAATAGCCGGTCGCCACATGCACGCATTAACGCTGCACTACTACACCTTGCCAACGGGCAACTGGTTTGGCTCAAAAGGCAGCGCAACAGACTTTGACGAAAAAATGTACTACACCACGTTAAACAAAACGCTGTACATGGATAAACTCATCTCTGACCATTTGCAAATTATGCACCGTTACGATCCGGAAAACCGTGTAGACCTTATCGTAGACGAATGGGGCTCTTGGTACGATGTAGAACCCGGCACAAACCCGGGCTTCCTATACCAGCAAAACACCATGCGTGACGCAATGATTGCCGCTCTAAACTTCAATATATTCCACAAGTATTCCGACCGCATTGTTATGACAAACATTGCCCAAACCATAAACGTGCTACAAGCCATGGTGCTAACCGAAGGCGAAAAAATGCTGCTTACACCAACCTACCACGCCTACGACCTATACAAAGATCACCACGATGCAACGCACGTTTACAGCTATGCCGACACTGCACCAATTAAAAATTCTGCCGATTCTCCTGTGCCGGAAGTTAGCGTAACTGCTTCCGTAGATGCAAACGGCATCCTCACAATTTCATTGGTTAACCCTTCTGCAACGGAAGAAAGACCTTTGCAAATTGAAATTGCAGGGCTTGCAGCAAGCAAAATTAGCGGCAAAATACTTTCCGGCGGCTACAAAGATATGAACACATTCGACAATGCAAACAATGTAACCGTAAAAGACTTCAACAGCGCAAAAGCAACCGCAGAAGGCGTAGAACTAACCATGCCTGCGTGCAGTATTATCACTTTACGTGTAGAAAAGTGAATCCTTGCCGCAAATGTTTGCTAAGCGAAACCAACCAAAATGAATTTTTCGCACATGTTAAAAAATATGTAGAAAATATTCCACCCGAACAAAAAACGCCGCAGGATGAATACCTGCGGCGTTTAGAAATTTGCAAAACATGTGACCACTTAACAAGCGGCATGTGTGCACTCTGCGGCTGCTATGTGGAAGTAAGAGCCGCAAAAACTAACCAATACTGCGCAAAATCCAAGAATATTTGGTAGTTTTAAACATTAGATTTACTCTATAGCCCAAAGAGAGGCTGTATTGCACAGGGAGCTTTAATCTAAAGCGACTCTCGCATTAGAATTGAGTGGTTTTCTCAATTATCATGCGAGTCGGAGCGCAAGATTAATCTACCTGTGTGGTACAGTCTCTTTCGTATGCAGAAAAATAAGACAAAATCTTAGACATTGTCATAGTGACTTTATACTCTTTACGTGTAATAATATATTTAAATCCACACAGAAAGGAGGTGCAGCATGGCAGTAGTGTCCAAGCATGTAAATGCAAATTTACAATTCAACAACACGCAACGTAAAACGGTTCAAAGAATCAACCGTACCCGTAGCAACATCGCATCTACAGACGTAGAACTTATCAGAAACGCTATCCAAGATGTTCAAGCAACTACAATCGGCGGCGTGTTCATGACTCTCACAACCCAATTGGTAGAAGAGTAGAAAACTAAAATCTAAGCAGAAGGAGGTGAAAACATTGAACGTATCTAACCGTGCAATTCTAAAATTTTATACCAATTCCGATGACATCGTAAGGTTATCTATCCCTCGTGCATGTATGGATAAAACCGAAGCGTCCGCCATCGAATCTATGGAAGGTATCCTTGCAACCGATGCCGTAATAACCAACGCAGGCATTCCAAGAATCATACGTGGCGCAGAATTGGTGCAAACCATCCGCACACCACTTATGCAGGCGTAGACTGCACCCACACGGAACACAGGGCTATGCGTCGCCACAGCGTAGTGTTCCCATTTAAATAGAAGGAGGTGAATCGATGTTATCAGAAATAAACAGAAGGCTTGTTTTGCGTTTCGACCCGGGACAATTTACATTCCGCAGCTTTAACCACTTTGCAGACGATGCAACACTATACGAGCTGGCACACAGGCTAAACGACTTCCAAGAAGACGATGTTAAGCGAGTTTTAAAAGTGCAAACCTTTGAACTTGTACAATAACCTCACACATTACTTAAAAAAGGAAGGAGGTGATTACACATGCCAACCCGTGAAACATGCAATTTCTCATTTGCTACATCATTAGACAAAAGGCACACTGTGCGTATTTTAAACCCGGATGCAGCTATAAGCCCTGCTGTGGCAAAGAATGTGGCAGATATGTTCCTGACTGCAAACCCGTTTGACGAAAGCATAGGCGATTTGAAATCTCTATTGAATATAGAGAAAGTTTCCATCACAAGAACCGTGCTTGTTTAATAAATTAACCGATAATTAACCGATAGCTCAAGGCACATTGCCTTGGGCTTTTTTTTGGGTTAAAATTAACGCAACTTAATCAACGCTAAGGAGCGATTTTATGCACCCAATGTTTGAACAATTAGCCGCTGTGCGCCTGGTTCCTGTTATTGTAATAAATGATGCATCAAAAGCTGTACCACTGGCGAAAGCCTTGTACGATGGCGGACTTCCCTGTGCAGAGGTTACTTTGCGCACCCCGCAAGCGGCAGAAGCGATTCGTGCCATTGCAGATGCCATGCCCGACATGCTGCTTGGCGCAGGCACAGTGCTAACCCCGGAACAAGTGGACATAGCCCTTGCTGCCGGAGCAAAGTACATTGTTGCCCCGGGCTTAAACCCGGAAACTGTACGCTACTGCCAATCCAAAAACGTGCCAATGTTGCCCGGCGTTTGTACGCCAAGCGAAGTAGAACTTGGGCTATCGCTGGGGCTTGAGGCATTGAAGTTTTTCCCGGCGGAAGCAGCAGGCGGCGTTAACATGTTAAAGTCGTTGTCCGGTCCGTATGGCGGCGTAAAGTTTATGCCAACCGGCGGCATTACCGCAAAAAATTTGAAGGACTACCTTTCTGTAAAAAGTGTTTTTGCCTGCGGCGGCAGTTGGATGGTAAAAGACGAGCTTATTGCAGCGGGAGATTTTGCAACGATAACGGAACTTACAAGAGAAGCTGTAAATATTTAATAACATACAAAAAAACAAGCCAAGATTTTTACTTGGCTTGTTTTTTTATTGTTTTTTACGTGGACGTTTTCATAGAGCATGAAACCGAATGCCCACTTTCGTTCATATACTCGGCACCCCAATTATACATAGCAGTAAGTATAGGCATTAAACTTCTGCCGAAATCTGTCAACGAATATTCTACTTTAGGCGGTACAACCGGAAAAACCATCCTTGCTAATAAATTATCAGATTCAAGTTCTCTTAGCTGCTGCGTCAACATTTTTGGAGTAGCTTGCGGAACTATTCTTTGCAATTCGCCATGGCGCAACGGTCTGTCAATTAAATGCCACAAGATCATTGACTTATACTTCCCTCCTATGAGACGTATGGTTGCATCAACCGGGCAGCTAGGCTTGGAATAATCAAGCTTCATAAATCATTCATCCCCTTACTATCATTTAGGGTAGTATAGCACAATAAAGTGCGTACTTGCAATATAGATAATTATATTCATAATTAGAGCATAAGGTTTGCACAAACAAAAAAAGAAATGAGGCATACTATGACTAGCATGACTGCAAGCATTAGCGGCATGAATTGTGTTGCTTGCGCTAAAAATATTGAGCGTGTAGTAGGCAAGCAAAAAGGCATTAAACTGGGGATAGTGAATTTTGGAACAGAAAAAATTGCTTTAGAGTTTGACGAAACTATTATAAGTTTTGATGAAATTGCTAAAACAATAAAAAAAGCAGGGTTTTCGCTCCATGCAGATGAAGCTGAAGCCATTGTCAAACGCAAAGCCGATGAAATTGAAAAACTACGACTAACATTTAAGTGGTCGCTGATTATTACATCGCCTTTGTTTATATTTTCAATGATACCCATGCTTTTTTACACTTTCGGTTGGTATGTAATACCATATAATTTTGATCCACTTAACTATCCAAACTGGAATGGTCTTATCCAATTGATTCTTGTACTTCCTGTTATGTGGCTCAACAGAGGAATATTCCACCGAGGCTTTTCAAAATTTTTCACAGGTGCAGCCAACATGGACTCATTGATAGCAAAAGGCACAATGATCGCATTTTTATTTAGCCTATACATTACTATAGAAAATTTTCTTTTAATAGGCACATCGCTGGCTGTAACTATGGAAGAAATAATTTTCATGGATAGAAATCAATTTTATTTTGAAACAGTTGCCGTAATTTTAACTTTAATTGTTTTGGGCAGGTACTTGGAAGCAAAAACAAAGGGCGGCACTTCCGAAGCCATTAGAAAGCTCATAGGTCTTTCGCCAAAAACAGCAACGATTGTTCGAGATGGCGCAGAAACCGTAGTGCCTGTGGAAGATGTGGTTGTTGGGGATATTATTCAAGTAAAACCCGGTGAAAAATTGCCCGTTGACGGCATTGTGGTACAAGGCTCAACCAATGTGGACGAATCTATGCTAACAGGGGAAAGTATGCCTATAGTCAAAAACATAGGCGATACAGTTATAGGTGCGAGCATCAATAAAAACGGTTCTATCAGATATGAAGCAACTAAAATTGGCAAAGATACTGTCTTGGCTCAAATAGTTAAATTGGTAGAAGATGCACAAAATTCAAAAGCCCCTATTGCACGTATTGCTGACAAAATATCAGGGTATTTTGCCTATGTAGTGCTTGCAATAGCAATTGTAGCCGGTGGTGCATGGCTTGTTGCAGGATATAATTTTGCCTTTGTGATGGTAGTGATTGTTTCTATTTTGCTAATTGCTTGTCCTTGTGCTTTAGGAATTGCAACACCAACAGCAGTCATGGTTGGAACAGGCAAGGGAGCAGAAAGCGGTATCCTCATAAAAGGCGGAGAATCCTTAGAAGTCGCTCATAAAATCAAAACCGTTGTGCTTGACAAAACAGGAACCATTACCGAAGGTAAGCCCAATGTTACCGACATTGTAACAAAAGGCGATTACAGTGCAGACGATATTCTTTTACTTGCGGCAAGTGCTGAACGAAAGTCTGAGCATCCTTTGGGCGAAGCGATTGTAAACAACGGCTTAAACAAATTTGGTGAATTGTTAGAACCCGATGCATTTCACTCAATAACAGGGCAAGGAATTTCCGCCGATATTAACGGCAAGGTTATTCTGATAGGCAATAAAAAATTGATGAATGAACATAAAATCGACCTTAAAGCTTATGCGGCTGATTCTGACAGTTTAGCGAACGAGGGCAAAACACCTATGTATGTTGCTATCGATGGAAAGCTTGAAGCCATTATAGCTGTTGCTGACATAGTTAAACCCACAAGCAAAGCAGCGATACAACGGTTAAAAGATATGGGCATGAATGTTGTGATGATTACCGGCGACAACAAATGTACAGCCCAAGCGGTAGCAAAACAAGCAGGTATCGATAGCATACTTGCAGAAGTATTGCCGCAGGACAAAGCCGAAAGTGTAAAAAAGCTACAGGATCAAGTGGGTAAGGTTGCCATGGTGGGCGATGGCATTAATGATGCCCCTGCGCTTGTACAAGCCGACATAGGCATTGCCATAGGCGGCGGCACAGACATTGCTATAGAATCTGCGGAAATAGTGCTAATGCGTGGAGATTTGCAAGGTGTAGCGCAAGCCATATATCTGAGTAAAAGAACGATGCGGAATATAAAGCAAAATTTATTTTGGGCTTTTGCATACAATGTGGCGGGTATTCCGGTGGCCGCAGGGCTTTTGTATATCTTTGGCGGACCGCTGCTGAACCCAATCATTGCTGCGCTTGCTATGGCGTTTAGCTCTATTTCAGTTTTGTTAAATGTGCTGCGTATCAAAAAGTTAGACTTGATCTCAGAGCTGTCACTCTTTCTCTAAGTTCATTTGTAATTAACGCCATTAAGTGCGGTATGCTTTCAGCATCAACACAAAATTGGAAACATTGAACTAAGCATTTTTGATAGTGTTTCTCCGCTATCTCAAAGTCATACCCTCTACAACCTTTCCAGCATCGCTGAGGGTCAGCAAATTTTATGCAATCTGCGGCATTGTCAATTTGGTGTACCATTTTTTCGGGCAAGCGATTTAGCACATCGGGGTATGCTTTATGGTTTACACCATAAATACGAATCATCAGCTTGTCCTCATAAACAAAAAAAATCAAGATAACGCCGGCGGCTGTCTTTATTTTCGGCTGGGAATATGAAAGCTGAAGCCCGGTTGATTTTGTAACTTGAATTTTTGGTTTGCAGTTATCTTGCAACAGCATTTCATGAACCGCCAGAACAAAGCTCCTGTCATCACTGTCTACAAGTGCAAGAAAATCCCCCAATTGATATTTTGCCTTTGCCATTATAAAACCTCATTATCCTTCAAGAGCCATAGGTTCAGATATACTTTTGGGAACTTCTATCCCTGTTGCGTAGCAAAATGCAATAATTTGACCAATATGCATACACTCATGCCCTATCATCATTGAAATAATTTGATGCACGTTTTGCCGGCTGCCGTAGTAGTCTATCATTTCCGTGCCATCCAGCAGCTCCAATGCTTTTTCTAACTCGGCATCCAGTGTTGCCATGCGTTCAACAAGTGCTTGCTTTGGCAAATTTACATACAGATATTCTTCCTCATATTTCAAAATTTTTGTAGCCAAAGCATTTACAATATCTCTTTGGAACAATATCAGTTCATAAGCCTGCAATCTTATGGTATTTAGATGTTTTCTCGGCAATTTTTTATCAAGGTCTGCATCGCTTAGTTCGTCTAAGAACCCTAAAATAATGCTTCGTGTTTGATTCCAGTCTGCCAAAAGAGCCTTTAATGATTCAGTCATGTGATACCTCCATGGTTTTATTTTGCGTTGCAGGACAAATATAGCAGAGCGTTGTGCCAACAGTATGGCACATTATAAATACCTTGCAGAAATTTTTTTAACTTTTTCCTTTATGGTATTGCGCAGGTGTTCCGGCTCCAACACTTCTGCATATTCCCCAAAAGACAGCACAAAACCATATACCCAATTATCCTCCGGCAATGAAACAGTTAATATAAAACTGCCGTCCGGCTGTTCCGTGATACTTTCTTCCTTAAAATCATCAAACAACCGATATTTCATTTCCGGCAAAATACGCAGCTTGATAAGCACATACGCTTGTTCGCTGTTTGAAGCGGAGTTGTCTTGTATATCCGGTAAAATACGCTCGGCAAAATAATCGCTTGTAATAACCAAATTTTTAACCCGTGATAACTTATACACCCTCATGCCTTGTTTGGTAAGGCAAAAACCTTTGAGGTACCAAGACTTGGACTTAAACCAAAGCTGCATAGGCTCAACACGTCTAAAGGACTTTTCGCCATAACTGTTGTAATAATCGAATTCTGCAATGCGCTGTTCTAATATAGCGGTTTTGAAATCGTTAAAATAATCATCTATTCCGCTCCAGTCGGAAAAGTCTACTTGCAGCCAGTTTGTTGCAGTTTTGTTGAAAATCGCCGACAGCCGCTGTAAAACTTTGTCTGCTTCCGAAATTCTTAAATTTGATAAACCGTGCAGAGCAGTCAGAATTTCATCTTGCTCCTGCTCGCTTAAAATAGATTTATTAAGCACCGAATCAGGCAGCAAGGTAACACCGCCACCCTTGCCCTTTTCGGTGTATAT
>Ga0131853_10027224_pt1 | contig 10270 bp, 7 predicted proteins | sample TergutLab28metaG_FD_92764 | JGI IMG/M metagenome (GOLD analysis project Ga0131853, IMG submission 92764) | Labiotermes labralis P1 segment gut microbial communities from Petit-Saut dam, French Guiana - Lab288 P1 (version 2) (version 2) | ecosystem: Host-associated > Arthropoda: Insects >... | reverse complement strand
TAATAATAATAATAATAATACCTAGAGCACTGAAACAGAATTCAACGGCTTTTATTTCACTTTCCTTGCCGCATACTCAATAATTCATTCCTAGACACAGTCACGTAATCCTTCCAACAACGCGCGAATTTTGATAATCTTCACTCCATAAATCCAGCTCACAATTTTCCTACTGTGTGCTTACACACATTTTGTCTTTCCACAAATATCACACAGCGTTACAAATTGGTAAAATGTGTTAAAACATATTCTTAATACCAAAGTCTGTCCGTACTTATCGGTTTGATGGAATTGCTCTATGGGCAATTTGGCAACTGTTGCGTTAGGCAGTAGCTCGCCACTCTCGAATATTCTATAATACACACATACACGAGATACTCCATTTTATAAAGCCACTAAAACTCCGAAGCATTGCGGTGACAATTTAAACATGAAGTTTTACCCCTTCAGGACCTTTGGTACTTAATGACAAGTTATACGGTTTAAGGGTAAAAGTAAATGTAAAGTTGCTACTGTGCGCTCCATGAGGTCATAAAGGTGTAGCTCCACGCATACTTAACTGGATACCAGATGAGTGTGGATGGCCAGTTTGACGTCCCTGCCTCTTTAACCTGGGGAAAATATCCTGGTACCCATTGGACAGAAGATTTGTTGGGCCACAGGGCGAGTCTGCTTCTTTGGAGAAGAGGAACGGTACGAGTGTCAACGCCGAATTAATTACAAATGATCTAAATTTAAATTCGAAAAGAAAGATAAACATACTGCAATTTGGAACACTATTTTCAGAATGCATTCTTTGCTCCTTCGGACTTCTCTTAAACCATTATGTGTATTTAATCCACATATAGATTGGGTTAGACTAATGTATTAGCACAATGGCCTGCACGGTATACGGCCATAAAATATTTGTGATTTCATTTCTTTTACACTTCCAATATATAGAGAAGTTAAAAACCAAACTGTCTATCTTAAGGACACATATATTGTGTGTCATGTAACAATCCTTTGAACAATCTCTTAGCTTTTAAGGAAAAGCAACAAACTTCGTTTTGAGGTGCACGTAAATTAGGTAGAAACTGAAAGGTAATGCGCCCAAATCTTACGGCAGAGCCCGTTCGACACCAAGACAAATTTTAATTAACATTCGTTGAGCAGTTTAGGGAATAGACTATGCAAAAAATCACGCAGATAGCCAAACACACACGATATCTTAATTATGCGTTCTTACTAAATAAACAAAAAGAATAAATCGTACTCTATGGATAGTTACTGAACTTTAAATAAATGGACAATTATATGAAATACAAAAATTAATCTCAATTATGCCCACATCTGGTGCACATTGTTACAAAAACGCCAATAAAACTCTTACTTCAAACACGATTAAATGGTCTGATTTGATATCGAGTATTTTAACGATCTTCTACAATGTTTCTTTCACGTACCGTACAAGGTTGACTGCAGTGTTTGCAAATTAATACTCGACTTACTACAGGTTTAAATGTCGAATGTGCGAAATATTACAAAAGAAATATTTGCTTTATTACACGTGTGGGATAAAAGTCAGCAATAATACAGATATATCAGACTCAGATACCCGTATATAGATGTTGCGTCATATCATGCAGGGTAGTTTGAATACCGACCCTTAGTATAATTAATTGCCTTCACCGTCCCGGTATCACCGTCGCACATACCTGGGGTGCTCGAGATAAGGCAATCACTTACTGCATAATTACTCTAGAGCTGTGCTGATAGCATCACCAGGCCTTGATGTGATACTGGCCTACTTCTGTAATACATGACCAACAATTCATAAAACCAATGAGTAAGCACACATAACTCCAACTCTGCTAACCACACACTCACACAATCGCCAACCACCAATACCACTAAATCATTGAATTGGATTAATCATTTGTGAATTTGTGAGTGTGAGTGTGAGTGTGAGTGTGTGTGTGCGTGTGTGATGCATGCGATTGTATGGATATTAGAATTAGTCGGCAACTGCTGTGCTATATTGTTACCTCCCTGATGCAGCATTTCATTTATAATACTTCAACGAGCATCGTCCAGCAGCAACGAAATGTCACGACGTATTAATACCAGTGTTCATATTCACTTTGGAATACACTACAATAATTTATACTGTCAGTACTGCCGAATGTTCAAATTGCCGAATATTTAAAGCGATGTACCGGATTCAAATCTTGTTTTCATCGTTCCTTTGTTCACACATGTGATACAGGCCAACAACTAATTGAACATGGAACAGCTTCCTACCAGATCACACACACACATATATATGTATGTATGTATATATATATATATATATATACACATACACACACCCACATTCATATATATATATATATATACATACTCTTAGGAAAAACGAAGTTAAAAGTAACCTGCTGGAAAAATGAGTCCCGGATGGTGTATAAAGGAATTTTTTTTCCGACAAATTATTAATTAGATATTTTAGAATGCAGCGCAACGTGAAACTCGACTACATTACAAAATGTCTCAAATACTGTAATGAAAGCTCTCAACAACCACAATTCATCTTACCTGAACACACGTCACTTATAACATTACAACCAAAGCATATTCTTAGATTTTTCCAATTTATGCAAAGCTTTCATTTCAAATTCTGTCCATCTCCGAGTCCAAACGCGTTCTTTACGTTAGTAATAGTGTGTTAAGAACAAAGAAGATATTAAAATTTTAAAGAGATATTTACGAAGATTTAACACGTGTGCTATGTTACGCCGTGCCGACTGGGAAACAGCGACGTTTCGAAAGAGCCTGGAGGATTCATCTTTGATTGCCTGATCTTCAAAGCACGCTGTAAAATTTGATTGGTAATGGCACGGGATGTACTGAATATCATAGGATACTTTATTTGGAGAAACTGCAAAGCACGAGTGGATTGCAATGCAGGAATTAAAAATTTCACATGGTTTAGCTTTTGTAACTTAAAAAAAATAGTGGCAAAGAGACAAGCCGTAATTTTCCGAGTAGCACAATGCATTGTACCAACTACCATGCACTAAATGGAAAGCGGTCCACCCCATGAGTTTGTGTAGACCACGTGGATGAACGCTTCGTGTTCCAATATATCTTAGTACAGCCTTTTGCAAAACCCACCTCCGGAATGTCCTTTTATGACTTGCAAGAACTTTTAATTCTTTTTTCTTACCTTAATTCATGAAGCATTTATATGCCGTTGTCCTGATAATATGCCTTCGCCTAAACGAGGGCAGGAGGAGAGAGTGTTAAAAGGATCTAAACTGAAAACAGGGGATAAAAGTGGCACGGAATTCCTACTCCGTCTTCATCGTGAATATATTCAGACGCATAAAATTTTCGAAATAAAGTAGGTCAGTTTCTTTTGATAGATATGCTGGGATTGTGCAACAACATTTCTGCTCGCTTTAGACCAGCTTGTTAATAAACAAAAAAAAATCCAAACAACAGTGTAAAATGAGACGTTTCTATGGTAATTTTCCTGTGTTAATTAAAGATAATGAAATGTATGCGTAGGATACATAGAAAAAACTGCTGCAAGTTTCAAGGCAAATTAAAACTCTATACGCTGAGTGAAAATTCCAACCTACGCGTCAAACAATGTCAGAGAAAACACTGCAGCAACGTAGCAAAAATGTGGGAAGCAAGAAATTAATTACGTAAAATATTTGAAGGTAAAGGAAAGAGGGTAAAGCAATCCCGGTTCAGGCTTATTCAGGCCCAGAGGGTTCTAGGACGTTCAGGCTCCTGCATTTCAAGACAATCGGCACATGGCGTTGGTAAGGTTGTCAGACAAAGCACCGACCGCCTTTACGCCTCAGGGTATTCCTGGCAATCATTCCTTTTAGAGGCTGAGGCGACCCCCAGGGCTATAATGCGGCCGGAAGGATTATGTTAATGCAAAATTCCAAAGATAACATCGGGAATCGAGCCCGCGATCTTCCAGCTCGTAGCGCAGTACCTCAACCAACTGCGCCACCACATGCCCCTGTGAAATACTTAAAGGCACAGTATCCCACGTCTCGTATTTTAGCCTCAAATAAATGTCATAAAAAATTAGTGACCTCTATACACCTCCAAGATATTCATTCTATTTATTTAGGCATACTTATTTCTTACATTATATTTTTCAAAGTGGAGCAAATAAGCATTTTCTTATCTCATCCAGTATTTGCACCCTATATACTAGATGAAATATTTCGACATTGACCTCGGAATTACCCAAACTGTATGATAGTGAACCTTTTTTCACTATATTTATTATTCGAAATATTTTCTGATAATTCCACGTCTCGGATCATTCCGATAAAATAATGTTATTTTGTTGTTCATTTCCGGGTTAACAATATTTATAGCGGGTCTTGGGGCCAATTCTGAGTTTGATTTGAAGAGGATTATTGCTTTATCTACTTTGAGTCAATTAGGACTTATGATTATAACTATTTCTATTGGTCTTTCTAGTTTGGCCTTTTTTCATCTGCTAACTCACGCAATGTTTAAGGCTTTGTTGTTCATGTGTGCAGGTGGTGTTATTCATTCTATAGAGGATTCTCAAGATATTCGTTATATGGGTGGCTTGTCAGCTTATATGCCGTTCACTTCTGCGAGTTTAATGGTTTCTAATTTTGCTCTTTGCGGTATGCCATTTTTGGCTGGGTTTTATTCTAAGGATTTTATTTTGGAGATGTGCAAATGTAAATACAGCTTCTGGTGTTGATTAACTGCAATGAGTAAAATACGCTGCTATTAATACTAATGTACTCGTATAATTTGAAATTCTAGATTGGCCGTATTGAATGTTGCTAGCCTTGACGAATACGTATATAAAATATTGGTGGGTGGTTGAAAGCAGTATTTTTAAATTATGTACAACAAAATATATAAAATATACAATATATATGTATACATACACACACACACACACACATTTAATACGACCAATCTAGAATTTCAAATTATATATTAGTATTAATAGCATCGTATTTTACTCATTGCAATTAATCAATACCAGAAGCTGTATTTACAGTTGTGCGAGCCCCTGATGATGGGTGCCAACACCCGAAACATGTAGTGCTGCCTACAGAAATGTAATAAACTGAATAAGTCGCATCTTGTTGGAAAATTATTAAATTCGATTCACGATGCACGGACCCACGTACATAAAATAGTAATGGGTTTTTGACATCCTACTTAAATGTTTCACAAATATGTTCATACAATTCGTCTTGCTCATTAAGACGTTTGTGTCACCTGTCGGGCAAGAGACATAATATTTTGACTTGCACAAGCTTCTTGTTTTTGGAAGATTTACTACTATGACTAAAATGGATCTAAACTTTGAAACACAGTGGGGTGCACATGGTAATGATTATGAAGACTGCCGTTTTCTGAAACGTGATACAGTGCAGTCTTTCATCAGAATTGAACATTCTGTTACATAAAAGAAAACATTTAATTTTTTTCTAGTGGCGTCATATTTAATTTAGTTAGGTCAAAGAGGAAGACTAAAACGTTGACATGTCTGTATGTACTTGTAACTTGGCACTGTTGGTCTCCAGAAACTGGCCCGTTTCTTTATAATATGGTGAGTCAAACATTAGATATCAATAAACAAATTACATGAATATTTTCTGCTCTTAAAAGGATATTTTAGGTCCGTGACTGTCATTTTAAGGAGGACAGGGCAAGTATCATGAAAGTAAAAATCATACAGATCCGTAAGGTTTGTGAAATAACCGTACGTCTTATGCAGTAATTTCACGATATTTTTCACAGTCATAGGGTTTATGTACGTGCAACTGATTGATTTTTCAATTATTTATCGATATCTGTTTCAGATATACATGTTAAATGGTACAAAGTGGAATCAGGTGGATTGAAACTGTCAGCGGGAGGGGAGGGTTGTGGGAACTGGAAGGAAACTTTGATCTACAAATCCTGTTGTGATACGATATATATGTATATATATATCGATATAATCTTAGTAATTGACCAATTGAATGTACAAATTCTTGTTTTATAATACGTTTATCATATTCCTCTATATGTTTCGTGCACTGTTGTGCTAATTATCAGGAGGTCAAATTGTATTATACAGCATCTGGTATCGTCACACACTGTAGGTGACCGTCCGGTGCGAACCTGCGCACCGGACGGTCACCTACAGTGTGTGACGATACCAGATGCTGTATAATACAATTTGACCTCCTGATAATTAGCACAACAGTGCACGAAACATATAGAGGAATATGATAAACTTATTATAAAACAAGAATTTGTGCATTAAGTTGGTCAATTCCTAAGATTATACTGAGATGTACGGTCAGCAAAACATCAAAAAAAATATATATATATATATATATATATATATATATATATATCGTATCACAACAGGATTTGTAGATCAAAGTTTCCTTCCAGATCCCACCCACCCATCCCCCCACCCCCTTCCTGTTTACAGGGGGAAAAGGGTAAAAGAACTGTTCAGCTGGACAAACCTTCGGCCGAACCTTTTCTCAGTAGATTCAGAGGCACGCACGTATTTCCCTAAATTCTACTCGCCAAAGACTCAGTTCCGGCCCTGAGGCAAACCCGGCCTCCTGTAAAATGGGTATCGGGTCTTTCCCGGGGGTAAAGTGCGCCCGGGGCGTGCTGCTGACCACTCACCACCTTCTAGTGCAGCGGTCATGGAAGAGTAGAGCTATACCTCTACCCACATTCCGGGCCACACCAGGCCTGTAACGGGGATCACTCTACCTTTTTTACCTTTACCTTTGGAAATACTCATTGTTCCATATCTTTCAGTTAAACTGCTATACCCTACAAAACAGACGGTACAATACTTTCATTGTACTATCTCCCCTGTGTAGCTATACTCACTCTTGCTGTTAAGGCCTGTGTTATTAAGGGCAATATTTTAATTTGCATTTAGGACGAAAATGTATGAAGCGGAATTTCAATATTTATTAATCGCTTGGGAAATAAGGGAATTGAAACTTACCACAGACCGAATTTAATTGTGTGTCCGTCGGCATGTAAAGGACAGCAAAATGTCGGGCTGGATGTAAGCCTATCGTGAGAAAAATAGACTTTGTACACCGTACACTGACACAGCCCAATTTGTGCGCGCATCTAATTTATTGCACGACCATCCTCTGTGCATCCCTGTTTTATTGGAAAATCGACGAACACTCTTTTTTTTTCTGTCGCTGTGATAGATGAGTGTTTAAACAGGATCGTACGAGTTACATTAATCATTATTTTCCCGACTAGAAAACTTGAGTAGTGTGTGGAAGGGAGGAAATCCTGCTACCCACTTCTACAACATGAACAGCGGCTGCAGTGGAAATGTTTACCATTCCATGGCATCTATCACGGTGCGGTAGGGAATACCTGGTGCATTCAGTTTTGTACGGGACACGGCGCGTGGTGGGTGGTGGGGGGGGGTGTCGCTTGGGAATAGGTGAAAGTTGATGTAATAAATGTGAAAAAACTCTCGAGAGTATGTTAAGTAGAACATTTCCCTTAAACAATTTAGAAAATAGGTACGTTTCTGCAAGATACAAACACTTTTTACTGTAACTTAGAAAGTAGTGGAGTTAAAAGAAACATAGCAGCATTAATTAGTATAACATTAGTAACGAACAGTAACGAATACAATTGTATATGCTGTACGGCCCTTTTGGGACACGAAACTGAGCGTTTTATGGTTTCTGATGATTTACAAAAGTACCTCACACTTGAAGATATTTTTATCGGCGTTTGCTGCACTAATCCCAAAGACTGCTACCAATAAGAAACTGCCACATATTCTTCTAAACAAGTTACTTAATGACATACGGTAATCCACATTTTTATAAAAAATGTTATGAGGTCGTTCTACCGCACCTAACCTACGAGTGTGTTAGTGCCACATAATCACACAAAACAAATCTATCTTCTGTTTCTCTTCGTTTTGCTCAGAACAGTCATGATCTGCTACATTCTAACAGCTATTATCTAGCAGAAACGTGCAAATACATGTTAAATTTCTCATTCCTCTCGCAAGCATGATAGTCCAAATAGTTGATTTAAGTTCATTCATTAATACATTTTCTTTCATCTCTAAGCTCCATGGAGTAGATGGTGTTCATTCATAACCTTATTCAATTTGCTCATATAGAGAGATTCACGATTCTTCGCTTATCTTGGCGAAAGGGAGGCATAACGTGTACCGAATGCAATGAATACATTATTAGTTGGAGCCGCAGCTACGAGCGGTCAGGTTCTAATGTCGTCACTACACAATGGAAAGGTTTTTTTTTTAATTTAGAAGACTCTCTTTGCAAACCCCGTGCGTACATAAGGGCACAAAGACAAAGACCAGAATAAATAAACAAGAAGTAAGATTAACATTTGTGTATCGCACCCCAAGTTATCCTTTTCGTTTCCTGATGTAACAAGAGTCCCGTCACGCATATGATATGCTTATGGCAGTTTTACAGTAAAGAGTGGTAAAAGGTAGCCTGGCTCCCAGAATTTCTAGACGATCTGCACAAGAAGGTGGTAAGGTTGTCAGCCTTACGCATCGACCGCCTTTACCCCCAGGAACACCCCTGGTACTCACTTCTGTTAGCGGCTGAGTCGACAATAGGTTCACAATACGGCAGGACACCATGTGCCCATGGGGAAACGAACCCGAGTCCTTCCGGCTTGTAGCGTAATACCTCAACCACCCGCGCCACTACGTGTCCCAGTAAATAATGTACTTCTCGAAAGAGAAAGTAATGATCACAGAATTTGTATTCCGTTTCCAGCACGTGTATGTACAACTCTCAGAGTAACTGTCAATTAAGGAAACTAATTTAGCTACTTTTATAAAATCTAACATTGAAGGTCATCCCATTTTGTAATAATTACTATTTTATAACCGGTAGTAGTACGAGCAAAAACCGGGGGGGAAATATCAGCGAATATACACTCGCTACATTATGAAATGAACGATCTAGCACTCGTGGGTCAGCTCTCGGTAAAAGACAAGGAATTTTCCTCTCTCCAAAGCCTCCAGCATTATTTTTATAGCCCTAGTTCATTTATTTAAAAAAAACTGTTACTTCAGAACACTGTCCCGTGTAAAAAATTGTCGAACATAACATCAACGTTTCGCACCTCCGAAATTTCTGCAGTTTTTTTAAGTCAAATCGTATAATAAAACATTTGCACTCTCAACGTACAGTCATTCGGTAATCTGAAAAAAAACGTTATCTCCATATCAGTAGCGCATTTTTTCCCACATCAATTACATACACCATTTAATGACCCTGAATTAAGAGACACCTAGTGTGGTCCCTACTCCACAAGTTCGCGTGTTCGCCACGCTATTATTAATAATTGTAGAAAATTATGAAGTAGGGTTTTGGAGTGCCCTCCAGTACTAAAAATTCACAGATTTTTTAAATCAACAGAATATTACAGTTGAAATAGGAGGAACACACACACACACACACGCCTATAAAAATGATAGATCTAACCGGAACACAGTATACGCCCATCACATAATTTTGTGTATTTAAAAATTAAGGTTGACTAGTTCCAAACGATGACATGCTTTAAACATCTCCAAACACAGCTTCATAAAAAAAATCTACCCACTTTTTATAAAATCAATTTCTTACACATTATCGTACTAAAGGCACTAATATTCATATACCATGCACACTGTCGCAATTGTTACTTCCTTCATCCCGATTGTTTCGCATGTTACTGATCTACCATATCACGAATTCGAGGCATTTCGAGTAAATGGTAACAAAAGAACAAGCTGTTGTACAGGAGGCAGAATATCACACCCATAAGACTTGGAATTACTTAACACCACAAAAATGGAACGGCGATGGTGGCTAATATCGGTAGAATAGCACGATGTTATAACCGATAATGAATGCAACAGCACCATCATAATTTTAAAAAAAACATAATTTCCACACTACTGCGTGTTTGTTTCAATTAAGCTCTCTTTTGCTTTATTCCCTACACTGCGTGGAAAATTATGAAAAAGTATATCTTATTATTCCGTGTTTCCAAGGTGACGTAAGTTAATGTTCGAAAACACAAGAACTGATAAATACATTAATCAATAATATAGGCTTACGTAGCCCATTTTCTCGATCTATCATTGTAAGACGTCAGTCAGAAGAGAAAAGTTAAGGCCGATTCACACATAGCATGCCGTGCCCATGCCGTGCCGTGTCGTTCCCATGCC
>Ga0131853_10027221_pt1 | contig 10271 bp, 8 predicted proteins | sample TergutLab28metaG_FD_92764 | JGI IMG/M metagenome (GOLD analysis project Ga0131853, IMG submission 92764) | Labiotermes labralis P1 segment gut microbial communities from Petit-Saut dam, French Guiana - Lab288 P1 (version 2) (version 2) | ecosystem: Host-associated > Arthropoda: Insects >... | reverse complement strand
CGTATGGGTGAGGAGAGGGGGTGTATAGGGTCTTGGTGGGGAAACCGGAGGGAAGGAACCACTGGGAAGACCTAGGCGTAGATGGGTGAATAATATTAGGATGGATCTCCAGGAGGTGGGATGTGGGTATCTGGACTGGATTGGGCTGGCCCAGGATAAAGACAGGTGGCGGACGCTTGTGAGTGCGGTAATGAACCTTCGGGTTCCTTGAAATTCGGGGAATTTCTTGACTAGCTGCAAACCAGTTAGCTTCTCAAGAAGGACTCTGCACCATGGAGCAAGTAAGTAAGTATGTTTATATTTATGTACACAAAACATGTACAAAGTAGCATTATATGTTATAAAGTAAAGGTAAAGCAGTCCCGTTACAAGCCTGGAGTGGTCCAGAGTGTTCCTGGAAGTTAAAGTTCCCAGATTACGTGACGATGGCCCAGAATGGTGGTAAGGTTGTCAGCCTTACGTACCGGCCGCCTTTACCCCCAGGAAATGCTCCTAGTACTCATTTCTGTTAGAGGCTGAGTCGATCCCAAGGCCATAGTGCGATCGGTAGGATTTTATGTCAATGAAAAATTCCAATGACACCATCTGGAATCGAACCAGCGACCTTTCGATTTGTAGCACAGCACCTTAAGCACTATGCTACCGCATATGTTATATAATAGAACTCCATTTATCCGGAATAATTGGGACGGCGAGCCATCAGGTTATGCAGAAAATCCGGACAATTGGATTTTTCTTTCAAAATACGCTACATGGGCAGTTAGAAGTTCGGCTGTTACTATTTACAGTAAGCACCTGCGTCTGAACCTTTCGACCGCTCCTGGTTTGAAGTTTTAGAAGCCATAACACTGTGCCGCACTTAATCCGATAACCGGTAATTTCAAGGCCAGTTAGTTTGATAGAATTCTCGATAGATTTACCGGAAGGACCAAGCCCGTCCGGATAATGGGCGGTCCGGATAACCAGCGTCCGGATAATTGGATTTCTACTACACGTAAACAATGAACCACGTGAATGATTCAGCGATAAATCGACATCGTCTGGAGACTTTAGTAACAGAAATACATAATATCGATATATCAGTTTCACGTGTCAAATGTTCAAATACAAAATTTATACAATAACAGATACGATTACAGTAATTTGGAACAATGGCTGTGGACAGGTTCTTCGTTAAAATTCAGTGACATATCCTTGTTTCCAATTATGTGGTTATAATTATACGAATTCCTATGTCGACGTTTTCGATTCAAATTTTGCGGTTTCTGTGGTGTGTATCGATGTGTCCTGTCTAGCAAGGTGCCATTGTATAACGTAGTAACAATTAAGTTTAAGATTCAGGGTCCTTAACTTGCACGTGCCCCTTCGAATGCCCTGAGAGGGGCCCTAAATAAAAATCTACTTTCGTACCTAATTTTATATTCGTAATTTTATAATTATTTTCTCTTGAAGATGGCCCCAAATATTGTATAATCTTCAGACCCCATAAAACCTGGATCCACCCCTGGGTATATATATATATATATATATATATATATATATAATTGCAGACAATTGCACAAAACGAGTATTATTAAATTTAACAAAGAGGACTTTTGGGTTCCAATGAATTTAAATACTAGGCCTAATTATATTTAGCAATTAATTTCCAGCCTCTTCCATAAACAAGTGCATCTCCATGACAAAGACTGATCGATTTGTTTAATTGTAACAATATATGGACTGCAGTATGAAACAGACAAATATTCTTGTGTGGGCAAAAATGCAGATATTTCGAATGTCAAACTAATGTTCACAGTAACTTCCTAGATTCAAACGTTGTTTTGTTACAAGAGTGCAAAACTTTTACTTCACCTTTTCTGTCCGAAGGTAATACCTTGAAAACCGCACAACAGATATGGGCCTGCACCAAGTTCACTAGAATTGAAAACGCTTCGTAAATTTGTTTGAAACCGGAAGTAAATACTAGTAAAGTCTGTTTCTGCAGCATAGTCGCTACACTTTCTAGGCTATGACCCTCGCTCGTGGTTCGATCCCCATCACACGCAAAATATTTTTTTCCGCCACACGAAAGCAGCCAGTCCGACATGGGCCCATATATCTTCATGTTTAATGGATGCAGACTTCACTTCCCGGGGAGTAAAGCAGGACGAAGGTGACAACAAACATTCCTATGGTGACAAGCCTCTAAATGATTGGATCTATACCTTAACTTCCCCATACATCTTCATGGCATGCACAGGGACAGCTGCACCCTTAACTTTACTTACATTTGCCTGTTCATACTTAACGACATGAACTTTTGTGAAGGATTACACGAGTCTGTGCAGGCACATTCACTGTCACTCGATAATTATCGCAACAAGAAGTGTTTTAACAAAAACTGTAGACAACAAGCATAGCGAAGTACTATAAACGTAACATTGAGATATGTTCATGCAACTGTTGTTGTAGGAGAAATCAGTATTATACATTCTGAGTGTGTGTCTGTAGCCTTAGTTATACAGCACCCAATGCGCATGCGCCATATTATCATCTGTGGCCTGTCCGGCTCTAACAATTTTTTTTCGCATTATATCATAAACGGCAGAAATTTAAAAAAAAAATTACAGAACACAAAATGTGTGTTTTGGTTTTCTCTACAACTTTTGTCTGAAACATTTCTCATTCCAAGAAGAAATTAGCGAAATAATATCGTCTTCCCGTCAAGTACCCAATATCTTTGCCGCATTTTATTCAAACTTGAATTTTGCGGGAGACCTTCGAAAAGTTCTCAAATGCCAAATTCCATGAAAATCCGTCGATTGGTACCGAGCTGTTCCATGCTGACGGACAGACATGATGTAGTTAATAGTCGCTCTTCGCAGTGTTTCGTAAGCGCTTAAAAAATAGTTTTTTTTCGTTCAATACATTTCCCCTTACGTTTTGGGGGCTTGAACAAAGCCAAACAGAACAAAGGAGTCACTCCTCAAATGTTACACAATGCATAATTTTCATTACTGGTAGGCTGAGATACAACACTCTCATAACAATGAGTATCAGGAGTGCGGTTACGTGGCATGTGACGCCGTGTGGTTTGGTACCTATCTATTAAATGGCAGGTCACATCCCCGGACACCATATTTTCGGCTGCCTAATTTTTTAAAATCTGATCTTAATAATGGTTTTTCAATGACTTTTATTCAATAAATTCATTCTACTGACAGCCTCGATAGCTCAGTTGGTATTGAGATTCGCTAAGGGTTGGACAGTCCGGGGATCGAATCCCGATGAGGGCTTGATATTCCGCATCCGTCCAGAATGGCCCTAGAGGCCCACACAGCCTCCTGTATAATCAGTACCATGTCTATTTCCCGGGATTAAAGTGGCCGGGGTTTTGACTTCCCACCTCATCTATCAGCCAAGATAAAGAAAGAGTAGGGGTATAGTCTAACTATACTTCCCCTCAGAACCGTCACGGCCTGTTCAAGGGCGAACGTTGTCCTCAATTCTAAATTCCTTTGCATCTTTCTGGCTAATTTGTACATCGCCGTACATTTTCCCCACGACATGCACAGGAAGGCTTAACTGGAGTCAATTTCCTGAAATCTCTCTTGTGCATAGATTGATTGAATGATTGTTACTAGACACGTTATGAACCGTGGCAAGTCAAGGAATTTTAATCAAAAATATGTCAAAATCAAACGAGCCATAATATTCATGTTTTTACATTTAGAACTTCTATTATATGGTTTTTATTTATAAAGATTAAAATATACGGAACTATAATTGCGTATAATATTTTGTATGGGTGTGAAACGTGGTTGCTGCCATTGAGGGAATAACGTAGTCTAAGGATTTTTGAGAATAGGGTACTGAGGAGAGTGTTTGGGCCTGAGAGGGACGAGAAAACAGGGGAGTGGAGAAAACTACATAATGAGGAGCTTAATGATCAGTACTCCACACGCAATATTTTTCGGGTGATAAAATCGAGAAGATTGAGTTGGGCGGGGCATGTAGCGCGTATTGAGGAGAGGAGAGGTGTGTACAGGGTTTTGGTGGAGAGACCTGAGGGAAAGAGACCACTTGGGAGGCCGAGGCATAGATGGGAGGCTAATATTAAGATGGAACTTCAGGAAGCGGGAAGTGATGGCATGGACTAGATAGAGCTGGCTCAGGATAGGGACAGATGACGGGCACGATAAAATGCGGGGAATTTCTTGACTAGCTGAGAAAGGGTTAGTTTTTCAAGAAGGATTATGCCCCATGGATTAAGTAAGTAAGTATATAGTTCCAACATTGTACATTTAAAATTTATGTAATAATATTCTAGATTCCTTTGTGCTGACGTCTACCCGAGGGTTGGTAATTTATAGCTGGAACATGCAGGAAGGTTCATGGTTAAATTTTGTATAAATTGTGTGTGTGTATTGGTATATATAAATCGTTGATTGATTCTGGTTTCATGTAACGAAGCCTTAATGATATTTCAATGGAAATAATGCTTATGCTGCCAGTAGACCCCCAGAAGCTCATTAACTCATCTGTCAAGGTTAAAGATCAGGTGAGTGAAGGACCCCATGGAGGAGAGTCCTTTTCGTTATGTTAATAGTTCATCATTTGTTCGAGAATTTTAGTCTCACGGAAATCGAAGTATCATTACCATGCTGAGAGGAGCCTCTCACCAGTCCGTGGACTTACACATTGAATCAAGTCTATACTTTCCCATCTTACGATTCTGGGATCCATTTCTGTATTGGTCTCCCATCTATATCTGGGTCTTCCAAGTTGTCTCTTCCTTTAAGGTTCTCTGACGATAATTTCGTGCGTAGTGCTGCTTGGGGTACGACTAGCGCAGTTGTTTGAGGCACTGCGATAAAAGCCAGAAGTTAGCGGGTTCGATTCCCAATGACATAATCCTTCCGACATCACAGTGGCCTTGGGGGTCGACTCAGCCTGTAACAGAAATGAGTACCTGGAATATTTCCTGGGGGTAAATGCGGTCGGTGCTTACGGCCGTCAAACTTGCCACCTTTATTTGCAGACTGTCTTGAATTGTCGGGAGTCAAAAACTCCTGGAGCCCTAATGGATCTGTCAAAGCCTGAAATGGCATGACAGAGCTACATGACCTCCACCGTCCTACACCGCCCCCTCCCTTCCCCAGCCGGCCTTATTGTTCTCTACTTCATAACCCAAATAAAATTCTCTAAAGAGTACAAACGATGAGCGATCCTGTTATTCTTCTTCATCCACTGCCACGTCCTCATTTTTGAGGTCAGAATTTTTTTCCCGTATGAAGTGAGGCTGCAAGATCCGCCACTGGGCACAGTTTCTTCCACTCGGGCTGTAAGTGCACCAACATGTGATTCATTTATTGCTCGAATGATGGGCGACACCCCCACCCCTTGCCTCTTTCCCGCTGGCATTCAAGTATGCGGTTACGCAGAGTGCGCTATGGTTATGTGATAAGGGGTACTTCTCCCGGCTTGCTTCGGGAATATGAGCATCCCTATTGATAGTCAAGCATCCAGTCGTGGCGAGGCAAATATTTGACGAGCGATATAATGATTCTCACTACCCCTACTGCCTTTGTGCTGCTTTGCTGTAAACGTCTCTCTGCAGGCAACATCTTCTGCTGATACATTTAATTCTAGGGGTCCGGGATAAGCGCTGTCAGCGCATTGCAATGCTGATAAAAACCAGACAGCATTCAATATAAGAAATTCAATTGCACTAACGTAAGGAAAGGCCGATCCCGGTGTCTGTGCGGTCTAACGCGTAGATTTGTCACTGCTCGATTCCTGAGTTTGGGGGTTCGAATCCCGCTGAGGGCTAGATGTTCGTGTGTCGTATTTTTTGTGTGTTGTGTAGGTAGCGGTCTGTGCGACGGGCTGATCACTCGTGTAAGGAGTCGTAGGGACTGTGTGTCTAATTGTGTGTGATCTAAGAGACCTTAACAATGAGACGGCCTAAGCCGGAGTGGGGCTTTTGCGCCTATAGGCTATGTACGTATAAAGTAATATAGAGGAGCGTTCGCGTAACCATTCTGCAGTTAAAAATCGGTATTACATATTCTAAGTGTCTTTTTGTAGCCTTAATTATACAGCATGCAATGCTCATGCGCCATATTGACGTCTATGATATGTCTTGCTCTACAATATTTTTCCACATTATCTCATAAAGGCACGATTTTCGGATAAAATTATTGAACACAAAATGTGTGTTTTGATTTTCTGTACAACTTTTGTCTGAAACATTTTTTTATTCTAAGAAGAAATGAGCGCGATATGGCGAAAAATGTATATTGGTCTTCATGTAAAGTACCCGTTATTCTTGTCAGATTTTAGTGAAACTTGAATTTTCTCAGCACATTTTCGAAATCTCCTTAAATACCAAATTTCACAAAAATCAGTTCAGTGCGAGTCGAGTTCCGTGGGTACAGACGGACAGAGATATGATGACGGTAATTGTCACTTATCTCTGTTTTGCGAATGCAGCTAAACAAGACAACTCGAACCAAACTACCTGCACATTATTTAACGTGCATATCGGTAAAGTATGGACAAAATTTCCTATTGAATTACTTTTCAGTATCTTGTATTAGTCCCAACTTACAGAATAGCGTACAAGGAAGGAAACTTCCGGTTTTCAGCCTTTATTTTTCTGTACGAGGCCGTGTAGCTGGACGGTCGAGAAGGAAAGAGACGTTTACCGTCGTTATATTTGATGATCTGTCCTCGCCATGAAGGCATATAAAGACACAGCTTCACTCATTCTTAACCTTGGCACTAACTTGATGCTCCGGCCGCTTTATCCCGGAAAAAAAGCTCGTTATTTACTGAATAGAAGGCTGGCTGGACTCCAGAGTCGGTCTGGAGGTTTTGGAGAAGAAAACAAACTTCACTCTATCGGGATTTTTTTTAAATCTTTGTCTTTATTGACTTTGTTCGTTACAGAGTTGGAAGGTTCATACACTTTCATTTATAGAGTTCATTTGTCAGACATTATGTAGTGGCTTTGCCATTCTTTATTTGTCCTTGACGAGGGGGTGTTGTCGCCCGTCGAGGCTGTATTTGGGCAGTCCTATTTGCTCTTTCTCCGAGTGTAGCATCCGATGCAGATGGGGGGTACTACAGAACGTCCAAGTACCTTCTTACTGTCGGGGGCTTGGTTGATCGATGGTACTCCTTCCATCGGGCACATTTGAGGAAACCCGTGTAATCGGGAAGAGAGAGGCGTCGCTGTGTCTGTAGGCGGTATGTTACCAAACGGGCCAGGATCCACACATTCGAACCCCCGACCATGTAGTCTGTAGCCCAGTTGCTATACCGACTGTGCTACCCGCCCTTCATCTTTCATTTGCGTTTAGATGACTGATTACTGATTTATGGAAGCTTGGCTTAACAATGCTCTTGCGGAAGTTTTTCCGCGTTTTCTATATATTTCTTGACGAGTCTATGAGATTTCACTAACTGGCACTCTTACTGGTTTATGGAGCGAAATTTGTAAGGAGACGGCTTGTGAATTAGAGAACAAATTTGTCGCTGTTTTAACTTAGCATCACGACACATAAAAGTAATGGGCGGTATGGAAGTTTAGCTTCAGGCATTTAACCCCGCTTAGGTTATCGGTTAAATAGGAGGAGGCCAAAGAATGTGGTTGTGGAGAAGACAAGTATGCTTTGCCAATATATATATATATATATATATATATATAAAGCAGTCCCATTACGGCCCAGATGGTTCCAGGAAGTTACGGTTCCCAGATTTCGTGACAACGGCGCAGGATGGTGCAGTGTTTACCCCCCACTTCGGCTGAGTCGAATAGTGCGATCGGAAAGATTTTGTCAATGAAAAATAATCTGACACTAGCTGGGATCGAACTAGCAACCTACCGATTGGAGCACAGCACCCTAACCACTGTGCTAACGCGGCCCCTGTATATATATATATATATATATATATATATACCGAAAGGATTATTCAAGGTATACATTTTCATAAAGATTATGATTAATGGCAATCTCCTGTGTTTTCATTATTTCCTTCTCAAAAAAGAATGCAACAACAAATTTTTGCGTTAAAATTGGTAGTGCTCTCTCTATCGGAAGCCATGGGAAGTACATTAGCTTCCCTTGGCTTCCGATGGCGGCAGCACATGTTCGCAAAAGACTTACACGAACACTCCTACCAGCGGAGGTTATTGGTTCTACAAGAACTATTTTTATATCCAGCACTCAGGTACGTCAGTCATATCCTCCCATTCACTTCAAACTGCGCAGAAAACGATTTCTGATCAAAATCACCTTTGCTGTGACAATCAGTAAAATTCAAGGACAGACGTTTAAACACACTGGAATATATTCAAAATACCCCCTTCCCCCCCCCCCCCATGGTCTGCTCTATTTGCCATTTTCCTAAGCCTCTACTTTTGACAAAGTAGCTGTTGGAATTTCTGAAGGCTATCGACAGTGTGTAGAAAAACATATGTTGGTAACGTCATATATTGTATATCGAGAAGTGCTGCAAAATTTCAAATGTATATAAAAAATCTTTGTTGCTGAAATATTTTATTCTTTCTAGGTGCCAATTTTTCGTAGGGGTACAACTAGTATATTTCCCACTCCTTAAAATCATAATTCTTCTCAAAGACGAACAAATGATTAATTAATCTATTTAGCAATCTCGTCTAAAATTTACATGAACTACGACTAATATTTACATGTTTCCATAAAACGTTTTCTGTCATCAATTTTCCTTGACTTTTAGATAGTCCTGTAGCTTATAGCGAGTTTTGAAATGATCGCGTCTTGAGTCGAAGCGATTCCAAAATACAATAATCCTACAGCAGTGCTGTTAACACACATGGCAGAAAATAATTTTTTAAATTATGAATCCTGTTGTTTCGTATTATAACGAAAGAAAGAAATGACTGACCACCGAACACAACTTATTGTAAAATATCAATACAGCTGCATGTTTCCGACTGCGAGGAAGAAACGTGTAGCTACGACGTTGCTATTTATAAAACGTTGTGTTGGATGGCTATTTATTATATTTCTCTCTGCATACAAAATAAATAAAAAAGGTAAAGTTAAAGGTTTCCCGTTACAGGCCCGGTGTGGCCCAGAGGGTGGGTAGAGGTATAGCTCTACTCTTCCATGACCGCGGCACTACAGGGGGGTGAGTGGTCAGCAGCACGCCCCGGCCGCACTTTACCCCCGGGAAAGACCTGGTACCCATTTTACGGGAGGCTGGGTGGGCCCCAGGGCCGGTCTGGAAGGGCGGAAAATCTCGTCCCCACCGGGATTCGACCCAGGACCGTCCAGCCCGCAGCTCAGTCGCTATACCGACTGAGCTACCGGACTCATATACAAAATAAATATTTGGATTCAAATGTATGAATAATTTATTTACGAAGAAGTATTTGTTTTACACGTTCATGCATGAATATAAAAATAATTAATAAAAAACTATTAATATAATCACGGTGACTAATAATTCACATTGCAGCCTACTGGGATATGAGGCTGTGTAATCTTGTAAGTGCGTAACGACTTTTAGGAATAACTGCTGTGTCAGTGCTGCTTTGATAGCAAACGCAGTGTTTTTCTCCAAGATGTGTGAACTTCACTTGCCAGACCACACCATGCCCCAGTTCCAATGCCCACACTACCTGTAGTTATCACTCTGAAGAACTCAAGTTTTTTATAGTTATCGTGGGGCGTGAAAATTGGTCTGTCGTCTTGCAAAGACACAGCCAGAAGGTGCCTGTGGGAAAAGACGTTTGGACGCAGCAAAGTGGCAGTGACAGAAGGCCACAGAGAACGGAAGAGTTTAGAGCTCCATGGTTTGCACTCTCGACCAAATATTATTATAATAATTAACTCGAGTAGAATGCAATGGGCAGGTCACGTAGCATGCATGTTAGAAATTAAATACAGTAGAATTCCACTTATCCGGACGCTGGTTATCCGAATCTCCAATAATCCGGATCTCTTTGGCCCTTCCAGTAAACCTTTTCTTACTGTAACTGTACTGTATCTTTTTATGGCTTGAAGTTTCCCGCCATTTGTCAAATACATACAAGGAATTATGTGTTAATGTTTTATTTGTACGTAAATAAATACTTAGTTTGAAATAAGGAAATGTAGAATTCCCCCCCCCCCCCACCCTTCAGAGTGCTAGTGGAGGCCATTTTCAAAAAAAAATCAAATTATCGGGATTTTCAGCATATCCGAATGGCTGGCCGTCCCCTTTAACCGGGATAGAGGGGGTTTTATTGTATTCTT
>Ga0131853_10027220_pt1 | contig 10272 bp, 9 predicted proteins | sample TergutLab28metaG_FD_92764 | JGI IMG/M metagenome (GOLD analysis project Ga0131853, IMG submission 92764) | Labiotermes labralis P1 segment gut microbial communities from Petit-Saut dam, French Guiana - Lab288 P1 (version 2) (version 2) | ecosystem: Host-associated > Arthropoda: Insects >... | reverse complement strand
GTTCCAGGAAGTTAAGGTTCCCAGATTTCGTGACAACGGCACAGGATGGTGGTAGGTTGTCAGCCTTACGCACCGGCCGCCTTTATCCCCAGGAAATACTCCTGGTACTCATTTCTGTTAGAGGCCGAGTCAACCCTAGGGCCATAGTGTGATCGGAAGGATTATGTCAATGAAAAATTCACTGACACTAGCTGAGATCGAACCAGCGACCTTCCGATTTGTAGCACAGCACCTTAACCACTGTGCTACCGCGGTCCCCTTAGGAAAAGATATAGAGAACTATAATTTTGCCTGTTGTTTTGTATGGATGTGAAACTTGGTCGCTCACATTGAGGGAGGAACGTACGCTGAGGGTGTCTGAGAATAGGGGTGTTGAGGAGAACATTTGGGCCTAAGAGGGACGAGGTAACAAGGGAGTGGAGAAAGTACATAACAAGGAGCTTAATGATCTGTACCTTTCACCAAATATTGCTCGGGTGTTAAAACCGAGAAGAATGAGATGGACGGGGCATGTAGCGCGTATGGGGTAGAGGAGAGGGTCTTGGTGGGGAATCCTGTGAGAATTAGACCACTTGGGAGATCCAGGCGTAGATGGGAGGATTATGTTAAGATGGATCTTCAGGAAGTGGGATTTGGGATTGTGGACTGGATCGAGCTGGGTCAGGATAGGGACAGGTGGCGAGCAGTTGTGAATGTGGTTATGAACCTTCTGGTTCCATAAAATTCGGGGAATTTCATGACTAGCTGAAGATTTCTTAGCTTCTCAAGAAGGACTGTGCTCCATGGAGTAAGTAAGTTGTAAGGTTAGGAACTGGAAATGGCATATTTCCTAGCAACTACGTAGAGAGACTGTCATTACTGCGTGAGGCGAGCCGCATCGTAACCAGAAGGCTGAAATTCGTACGAACAGTACGTTTGATCTCTTCAGCTCTACGCAATCTAATGACGAGTATTCACACGCGACTGCCGACACCCATGTTAGCTATATACCGATACGATGCAAATCATATGACATATGAGTTCTGTAAATGTGGGAACTTTTCCTGTCATGTTGGGAGTTTTCTTTATTTTGTATTCCTCCCACTTACGTCCCGAATTCAAACGGAACGCGAGAACTGAAACTTTTCAATACGACAGAAACCCCCCCCCCCGCACACGCACACACCTTCATTTGTGAGCCGCAGAATATATCTGCCAACTCATTCATACATCGAAAGCGAGTCCCCCCCCCTCCATTTCTTTTTGGTTTGAGAAAAATTGGAAATGCACCCGTTGATGGCGATTGATTTGGACTTTGATTTTACGGTCGCTGCTTTTCATTGATCGAATCTTGTCGATGTAGTTTTGTGGGTGGGTGTGTGTGGGTTTTTTGTAAACATAGTATATTAGCCTGCATGCTCCATTACTGTGGAGTAATACTACATGCGTTGATGGTAACTTTTACATATTATTTTCTATCTGTGTGTGTGTGTGTGTGGGCGTGGGTGTGTGTGTGTGTGTGTGTGGGCGTGGGTGTGTGTGTGTGTGTGTGTGTGGGTGGGTGTGTATGTGTGGGTGTGTGTGTGTGTGACTATGTGGGTGTATGTGTGTGTGCGTGGGTGGGTGGGTGTGTATGTGTGGGTGTGCGTGTGTATGTGTGTGGGTGTGTGTGCGTGGGTGTGTGTGTGTGTGTGACTATGTGGGTGTATGTGTGTGTGGGTATGTGTGTGTGTGTGTGTGTGGGTGGATGGGTGGGTGGGTGTGTATGTGTGGGTGTGGGTGTGTGTTTGTGGGTGTGTATGTGTGGGTGGGTGTGAGTGTGTTTGTGAGTGTTTGTGTGAGTGGGTGTGGGTGCTGTGTGTGTTGGTGTGTGTGTGGATGTATGTGTGTGTGTGGGTGGGTGGGTGTGTATGTGGGTGTTGCGTTGGTGGGTGTGGGGGTGGGGTTGTGTGTGGGTGTGTTTGGACGTGTTTTGTGAGTGTGTGTGTGTGTCAGTGGGTGTGGGTGCTGTGTGTGTGTGTTGGTGTGTGTGGATGTGTCTGTATGTGTGTGGCTGTATGTGTGGGTGGGTGTGTATGTGTGTGTCTGTGGTTGCGTTGTTGGGTGTGGGTGATCGTGTGTGTGTGTGTGTGTGGATGGGTGTATGTATTCGTAGACACTTGTGTAACTTAAACGAAAAATGCCGATTTGCGTCAATGGATGCGTAGCGCCTTTCGTTAATGATGTCGCCATAAGATCTAAATGAGTAGACTGATGCTCCGGCCGCTTCGCCGTGGCTGAAGGGGTCTACGACACCCATCAGTAGTAGCTTGGTTGGGGCACAGGTCTGGTCTGGACCCAGTGGCAAACACACTAAATGTAGAAGTGTCGCCGTATTGACTTGGTGCTTCTTTATAAAGGGGCGTTTCGCGTCCATTACCTGGCAATCCGAACAGCAGTAATTTGAGATCTTTGCTGTTCTGGGCTATTACGCAACGTAGATTACCAGTTACCGACGTTTCGGTAGAAACTTTCGGTTTCATCTTAAGGCTCTTGGAACCGATAAACTGTCCTGAAACGTCAGTAACTACCAATCTACTCTGCGTAACATGCCAGAAGAGCCAGGTTCTCACTTAGACCGTGGCGGAATCCCGAAATCACGTTAACTTGCGAGAATTACGTAACGGTACTAGAGTAATGTATGCAATAATCCGTTCGGAAGAAGAAATACAGATTTAATGAATAAGGAATGATCTTTAGGTAAAATGCTCAGATGTATCTGTACAGTCTGTGATATCATTAACGAGCCGTGACGGTAGATTGGTCTGTGTGATTTTCCGGCTGGAAGTGTAATTTGCAACATCCGATCCAGACATCTGTAGAACGCACCAAAAATGAGCTGACACTTTTATCTTTACGTCACACCCGTTGATGCTGTGTCTTTTTTTTTTTAGCATCGATGTTAATAGAAGACGGGTTTGAGTCGTAACTGATTCGAAGTGCCACAGGATTGTTGGTTTCGATCTTGTCTTCGCGCGGCCGTCCGTTTGGTAATATTAGCTTACTGAACCACCGACTGACATGGACCGTAAGAAGGTGATTGTTACGCAATTAGCTGATGACGTGTTTCGGGGATATACAGCGAACGCGCGCGGTGAAACACGTCCAATTTCAAGGCGCAAGTCTTAGGACGATTACAAAGAAATCGTATCAGCATTAGCCCTACATCCTTTATGAGAAGTTGCATGGGATGAAACAGATGGATCACTTGTAGGCTTATTGGGAAAAGTGGGTTTGGAGGTCTGTTTCGTCAGCAGCTGGTAGACAATATGATTCACGTTCGGTACATTTTATCTCTTCGCGGCGCAACGTGTGTCCATGCAGGAATGTATTTACAGGTGTGCGCCCCATATACGACGGTGGTCCCATAAGATTATAATATTATAATATTTTCCATTGTGTTACAGTTGCCTACAGTATTCACTACACTAACATGCTGTACAGGTTTGTAGCCGAGGAGCAATAGGCTATACCATTGTTTCTCAAACGTCGGGCCGCGGTCCGGTACCGGGCCCTGGCATCAGTTATACTGGGCCGCGAGAAGTTGTCCTGGAATTTGTCATTTTAGTTTTCTAAGCAGTTTTAATGAATAAATATTTTATAGTGGAAATATTCCTAGGAGAAAAATACTCGTGAGTGTGTCGAATCACTCAGACCCAGATATTGGCCCGAGGAAACTACAATATGCTACAAGATTTCATTAGTCCAGTGATTGATAACTGATTTAAATGTAATTTTATATTTGTCAACATGCCACACCGTATACATAAATGTACTAATACTCTTTATGATTATGCCATAATTAGTTATTAATAGTTATGTTAGTTTAATGTATGAACTTAAAAAAAATGGAAAGGTATTTACGAGTAAATCTGTTGGGATCGGACCCTCGTCTTGTGAAAAAAGAATTTACCGGGCCGCAGTCTCACAAAGGTTGAGAAACACTGGGCTATGCCATATAGCCTAAGTGTGTAGTACGCTATACAGTCTAAGTTGTGTAAGTACACGTTCGCACAAAGACGAAATCGCCTAACGACGCATTTCTCAGAGCGTATCCCCATCTTTAAGCGACGCATATCTGTATGTGTGTGGGTCTAGCTAGTAAGCCAGGTGCTGAACATAGAAGTTTCCTGCCCTGTTCTGTTTATGTTATTTCAACACTTTTGTCATGTGGGCTGAACAGTGATATGTTGAAAACTTGGTAATTTAGTTAAAAAGGTATATTGACTTTGTTCACCCATTAAAAAGGCGTTTGATTTTTACACGGAAGTGAGAGTAATTTCGAAGACCCTGGCCTATCAGTCACACTGATATGCCGATTACGCTGCAACACTGTTGACTAGAGTTTGCTGGTGTGATTATCTTGTTACGTTATGTTGTAAATAAAGTCCATGGCTCAGGCTGCGCTCACTCACCACGGAGATTCGGGTTCGAGTCCAGTCAGTTCGTATGGAATTTGTGATGAACAAAGTGGCACTGAGACGTAGTTTTCCCATGTGAATATTATTCTATCAGTGGTCCTTACTTGTCATGTTAATGCTACTGTTTTTCAGAAGGACAATCGGGCGAAGTCTGAGAAGTTTCAAAGTAGCACTCGCCCGACATGAAGGGAGCAATGTTTAGAAAAGTCCTTTCACCTTGGCCTAAAACCGTCTTTAAATATAACCCATTTAATCCCATGAGGGCGACGACCTTCTGGTGGTACCAGAGAAAGCTTGATTGTTTTGTCACTAGGTGTGCTGTTCCGAGAGATTTTGCTGTTACGTGTGTTGTGTGAGTGTGCTCAGTTCTAGCCGATTTTTTGTCCTTCTGCTACTCTCTTCGACGTGTTCGCCGATCGGGTCTTCGGTCGCCGGGTTCTCCTGTTGCCTATTCTTATGTCCCCCATCGATGTACCCTGTGCCCATCCGCGCTGGTCCCTTCTTGCCACATGGCCTCCCCATTTCCGCTTCAGACTCCATGCCTCTGCCACGATGTCCTTCGCATTGGCTCTGTGCCTGCAACATGTCACTCAATAGACGACGTTGCCTTTCACATTGATTCTGACCGTAATTCTCCCTTTCGGCGTAACCCAGTCGTTACACCATTTATAGAACGCGAAGTTTCATCACCGTATTCACAAAATCCCACCACTGGATCGCATTCTGAATGAGGTGGTACCGGCGACAAGGTCGGGGCACATAACTGTGAGGTGACTGAAGTCTTTCGAAGTCGTGTACGCTGTGTGGCCAGTTTTATAGCCTGATGTGTCGCCGGTGCCGTCAGCAAACAGGTGTCTCTGACAAACACTGTGCCAGCCTGTAATTACTAATCAGCGTCACAGCTATTTATAGTTTAATAATTTGCCTTCGTTTGCTCTGGTGGTCTAGGTAGGCTGAGGGTGTTTGAGGATAGGATGCTGAGGAGAATATTTGGGCCTAAGTGAGAGGGGATAACAAGAGAGTGGTGAAAACTACATAATGAGGGGCTTAATGATTTGTACCGCTCACCATACATTGTTCGGATGATAAAATCGAGAAGAATGAGATGGGCGAGGCATGTAGCACGTATGAGGGAGAGGAGAGGCGTATACAGGGTTTTGGTGGGGAAACCTGAGGGAAAGAGACGATAGGGAGACCCAAACATGATGGGAGGATAATATTACGATGGATCTTCATGACGTTGGTGGGGTTCATAGATTGGATTGGTCTGGCTCAGGATAGGGACATGTGGCGGGCACTTGTGAATGTGGCAATGAACCTTCGGGTTCCGTAAAATGCGGGGGATTTCTTGACTGGCCGAGAACCGGTTAGCTTTTCAAGAAGAACTGTGCTCCATGTAGAATGGAGTTGCAATGGTGGCCTACACGTTCACTTCACTCTATGGTTATTCGTTAATTTGCCTGGTTATACGTTAATTTGCCAACCCAGTTGCGTTCTCTTTCCCAATTAGCGAGGGATCAAAAGAGCGTAAGTTTGCCACAGTATTCTTTCCAAAGTGGGATGTTTTTTTTTGTTTTGTTTCCTGTCGTGGCATTCCAGCCGAACGTTATCAGACCTTCAACCCCATTTGGGTACATTTGCGTGCGACGGGAAGCGTGACAGTGTTAATTGCAATGAGGAAGTACACGGGTGACCGTCATGGCCGCTGATTCCAACGAAGCGCGAGTAACCAGAATGAATGTGCATTATGGTGAAATGATTACATTCTCTTAGCACGTGATGTTTTGAGTAGATTATACTTTTTATTTGTAAATTTTACCGCTTCCCCTCATTTCCAACCGTAATCGTATTTATTCTGACCCCAAAAAGTTTCGCGAGCAAAAAAGCAATGATCGTCTGTGTATATTAGCTGCCGTAATGCTGGATGTTAACCTTATTATAGCAGTTCTGGTTACGGAATCTCGTTGTCTGAACGCTTGCGTTTTGTTGCTGTCCATCCCCTCTGTCACTCCATTAAAAAATCCGCTTCTTTTGTACATTCTCTCCCCCCCCCCGGGCACCCCTTCATACACATGCTCACGTTATGCAAACTTCAAAGAGAATCCTACATGTATCAGTGCGATGGTTGAGTAGGAATGCAGTGCCGAGATTTCGAATTTGGAAAGGAACACTCACGCACACACAAACACAGCAACAGACGGCATGAAGATACAGCTGTTTCACACGGTATGAGGTTGAAACAAAATCCGTGCTAATAACAGCGTTTTTTAAACCACTTTGAAAGGGAATACACGTTTTTAGCTCATGAGGGAGGTTGCAGTTTACCGACTACTGCGATGACATTTCATTTTGTTTGTTTTGTGCAGTTTGAGATACGAGTATTATAAGCTGATAACAAGAGTGTGCAATTAAACTACACACACACACACACACACACACACACACAAGAAAAATCGTCCTTTCTACGGGCGTGCGCGCGTGCGTGTGTATATGAGTGAGTGTATGAGACAGAGAAAGAGAAACAGAGGTTGGCAAATACTGTAAAGTGTAGCGCCATAAGGAATCACCACCCCGTGTGCAGTAAAACTGAATGGGTTTGGGGACTGATTCAGAACACTTTTTGACCTGCTGTGTTTTCGTAGTCTAAAGTTGACTGGACTAGGAATATGGGCACGGTTGGTGAGTAGGCATGGATTGATCTGCCATACTTATGCATTAGTTTAAAGGCCAGAGTTCTTGCCGCATCTTTTCGAAGAATCTGTCGTGCTTCCTTAGGAGGGACTGGTGTTGTAAGTGCTGACGTAATTGAGATAGGAGTTTATTTTGTAGTCTTTTCTTTACGGTAGACGTATTATATTTGGTGTCACGTGGTTCAGAAGTAGGAATGATTTATTTTATAACTGTGATATGGCTATTGTTACGTAGAAGATTTTGAGGGTTCACCTGGAAGAACCGATGGAAAATGGAAAAAGTTTTTTTTGCGTTTTGCTGACCGTGCATTTCAGTATATTTATCTCAGTATTTAACCAACTTGATGCACATAATTTGTTTCACAATAAGTTTTATTTCATGCCTCTACATGTTTCGAGCACATGTGCTCATCATAAGGAGGTCACGTATAGGTGTGATGATACCAGAGGCTGTGTAATGCAATTTTGACCTCCTGATGATGAGCACATGTGCTCGAAACATGTAGAGGCATGAAATAAAACTTACTGTGAAACGAATTTTGTGCATCAAGTTGGTTAAATTCTGAGAGAAAAAGTTTTGTTACTGGTCGGTGGGTCTGTCTCTGGACCCTTTGACGTTGTTCCTAAGACTGGAATGCTTAGAGTGATCCTCAGTTCGCCGACTATGTCTTCATCACATTGTACTTAGGTCCGTATAATTAGATCAGACGGTACTCTACAGTTTACAGCATGCAAGGCCATCGGCAGTTGAATTAACCTTTTGACGCCTAGTGTCAACTATAGTGGTCGTACCGCACCGCTAACCTCTAAAGTTGCATTTTATATATTTACTCAACAAATATAGGTACTTAATATTTTAAACACGGTATATACTCTCCGTTTTTTCTCTTCAAAATGCAGTTTGTGTCATAATTCTAACGTATTTGGTTCCTGTATTATTCACATTTTATATACAGGGTGTGCTAAAATTTAAAAAAATAATTCCGGCGCCAAAACGTTAAGGCAAAATGTTTTTGATGCACCAAGTTGGTATTTAGTAGGCTGCAGTTTTTTCTAAGAATGTTCCTGTTTGCTGTACTTTAAATATTCTGTAGGGTGTCATTATGAATAAAGGAAATACAGGTTTTGAGGAACTCCCCATTATAGCGTTCAGTCAGAACCCGTAGGATGCAACACAAAATCTGGGCTCGGCGTCTGGCTTCTCTGACTAATGCTGTGCTTAGTTTATGTGCGGTAGACAAAAACGCATTTTGCCTAAAAATAATGTAAACTGATTCCTTTCAAATAAGTTTTTTTTTAAGTGCATGAACATCAGTAATCCAAACGTTCTGCCACACTTATGCGTACAAAATCCGCCAGCATATCGAATTTTCGATGAAGTGGATACTCACTCTTCGTTTTTTATACGTCAAAGCGAAATGCTGTCTGGTAGTTATTTCATGTCTGTACTTCTAGCTGATGCTAGTTGGGTTTGCTCTCGGGATATTGTTTTCTGCTTCCGGTGTGCATTTCTGTCTACACGTCCTCCATAGTAACAAATTATGACCTTTAACACGGGAACATGTAGAGAGTAAACACGCGGGTTTATTTATCCTTTCTTGGATACAGTGTTTCAGGTTTTAATTTATTTTTCCCCATTGCAACGCTTGTGCCTACGCCTCTCTGTTTTTCTTTGTAATTCTTTCTATAAAAAACATTTACGATAAATTAAATCGATTGTCTGACCGTGCAACATAAGAGCAAAAATTTGGAAGAAATTCCGTACCATAGACTATTTCGAACTGACCAGCCTTGTGGTCTAGTGGTCACAGTCTCTGACTACTAATCATGAGGTCCCGGGTTCGATTCCCGGCTCTACCGTGGGAATTTTCCCTGAAGGGAAGGATTCCCGCGGTGACCATGATCTGGGTAGGTTAGTAGAATTTAGGTTTAAGGGCCCCCCCTGGCAATATACTTCCTCTATCACCACTCACATCATCGGGACAACGTAACTTCGCCTCATGGGCGTCCCATCCTCAGAAGTCGGTTGCACTCCTGCCTTGCACAGGAGGGAGGACCACGAAGTCCACAAGGACATGTTGTGGCATTGGAGGGGGGGGGGGGCTATTTTGAACTTGTCTTTAAACTGGAGAATATGTACTGACACCTGGGACAGGGGTATACAGCCTTTGTTGTGTGACGGGCATTTAGAAGAATGTGATTTAAAGTGGACACATTAAGATGTTGCAAAAGAATATGCGCGTCAAATAATTACATAACTGATATCTTCATGTGTACGGTGCAGATGGTGCCGCACGGCATCATCTGCACCGTACACACGAACTACGCAGGGGCTTTCAAGATCACCACCCATCCAAATACTCGGTGCAGAAAACCATGTGCTGCAACTAAACATCTAGTGCTCCTGATGATGGGCGTATGTACCCTAAATATGTCGAGCTAAGAATACATCAATAAAATTACGTAGTTGGATCAGGTTGTCATTTCACTGTATTTCAGTTAAGAACCTGTTATGCAAACTTCATTACTTAACTTGCCACACACACTCATTGCCACGGTTGTGCGATTGGTTTCTCTTTTTACGTGCTGTATTCGCTGTCGTACCTGCCATCGTGCGACATATCACTGGTGCACAAACAATGGCCTGTCATGTTTGTATATCAAACTGTACTGTCATCAACGAGCCCGCCACTGGTCCCTCCTCTGATCCAGACGAATCCACCTCTCACCCCCGCATACTGTGTTCTAAAAGACCCATTGTAATATCATCCTTCCAGATGCTGTCTTCTTGTTTTATGGATATAGTTTTACATGAATTTGTCGTCTTTCTGGTGTATGCTGCGTGTCCCGCCCATCCTACCTTCCCCGTCTAGATAACATTGATATGTGAAGAAGCTTGTGAATTATTAATTTTGAAGTATGGGGCGTTCTATGGCTTTTCGTTTTCTCCCGTTATCGGGACCATTTTCCAGCTGTCTCTGTCTCATCCTTTATGTTAACAACGAAAGAAAGTTTTATGTGGGTGCCAAGGCATCACGTAGGATTAAATTTTGTATATTTTACGTCCCTATAATCCCCCCCCCCCCCCTGAAAAAAGTTTTACCCAAACCAACCCTCTTCTCCAAACCCAGCCTGATTTACAC
>Ga0131853_10027218_pt1 | contig 10272 bp, 10 predicted proteins | sample TergutLab28metaG_FD_92764 | JGI IMG/M metagenome (GOLD analysis project Ga0131853, IMG submission 92764) | Labiotermes labralis P1 segment gut microbial communities from Petit-Saut dam, French Guiana - Lab288 P1 (version 2) (version 2) | ecosystem: Host-associated > Arthropoda: Insects >... | reverse complement strand
AACATCTTCAAGTCCTTTACAATGGATAATGGCAGCGAGTTTCTGAATATGCAGGCACTTGAACAGTCATGCGTATATGCTGATGTTAAAAGAACGACTTGCTACTATGCCCATCCATTTTCCAGTTGGGAGCGGGGCAGTAATGAAAATGCCAACAAAATCATACGACGATTTATTCCCAAAGGGACAGATATCAGCGACTATACTGATGATGACATACGACGTATAGAGCATTGGATGAACAACTATCCAAGAAAAATATTAGGATATAAAACTGCTAATCAAGTGGCTGTTTAGCAACCTGTAACCGGTATTATATCCCGGGCAATTAAACTTGCAATTTTCAGGGTGGGTACTACACAAACAAAATCCTTGTAATATAAAGATTGTTGTAGTGGATATTTAGGTATTACACAAAACCGTTACAAACCTTGATTTTGCGGGATGTAGTTCCTAAATCTCACAGAATTTAGGAATTTCATATATTTGAAACTTGGTACGTGCAATAAAAGAACCCCTGCCTCTGAGGGCAGAGGGATTCTGTTTAGTTTATGTGTAAAATATGAAAAAATTATCACTAACCACTTATTCCTTTGGATATTTCTTCTTCGATATTTTCCGTGGTGTACTTAAAAGCAGTAAGGATTTTCATTATTTCATTGGAGCTTGTAATTTCATCTACAGTCTTAGAAATCGTTTTACGTGGCTTATTCGGACGCTCTTCATCAACAAGGCCAAACTCATGTAACTTCTTTATCAGCTTAGAAGCTCTTGGGTAAGCCACGCCACAATTTTTCATAATGTGGCTGATGGCTATTTCTTTGCGTTTTAATGTCATCATGATCGCTTTAGCCAGAGCTTCGTCATGACTTTTTTGGTTTGGACTAGCGAATACTGATTTATCGGATTTCGGTATTGATTCATTTGTGCTAGGTTTCTCAATAACGAATTTATAGGTGTCGTCATAATCATAATTAAAGTCAATGCTCCCAATTTTTATTGCTAATTCACTTTCCTTGCCTTTTCCGTTGTCGTCTATAAATGAACCTTGTAGCCTTTTATCTACAGGATGTTCGTCAGAATGAAATATCATAGCTCCCCTACCCGGTAGGTTCTCAGCCCCACCATAGCCAAGAATTGATTTAGACTGGTACTGGTTGGCGCACCTCAATGCTAACTTGGCATCTAAATTAGCTGGGTCTATTCTGATATTTCTTATTGTTGGGTTTTGAGTGGCAAGTATTAAGTGAATCTTGAAACCTCTCGCCAAAGACAGCAGGTTCATAATTGAATCTTGTAAGATTTGCTTATCTTCTTTACTAGGTAAACCGTTGATAAAAAGCCTAAATTCGTCAATGATACAAACTATATACGGTAGTTTATCGAATGTTTTTCTATCTTCTTTGTATATTTGCCTTCGTCTGTACATCTCGGATTCAAGGGCTGATATAGTTAAAAAACCTGTTTCATAATCACCGCCTCCTATTATTGGACGGGATAGGTGTGGTATTTTATTGAACAGGATTAATTCGGTTTTCCCGTAGTCGAAAATAATAATATTGACCTCATCTGCCCCTTTTTTGGTGATTATGCTCAATAGTAGACTGTACAATGCGGTAGACTTTCCAGACTTCGTTGTACCTCCTATAAGCATATGCGGATAATTCGTGACATCAGAAATAACCATATCGCCCGAAGATTCATAACCCACGGCATAAGGTATTATAGCTTTACTTTCTTTGAATTCTTTGCTGTCGAGTATTTTGACAAGGCTTTTTTCGTCAAGGGGTTTTTCAGATAAAATTATTGAAGTTGCGCCGTCAGATGACTGTACTTCTAAAACTTCAATATTCATAGATTGTCTAACATCCTCAGCGTGTCTGTTGATTTTTTTATATGACGTTCCCTTAGCAGGTCGGATATGTAAGGTGTATTTTTCGTCCTTAACATCATATTTTATTATATCAAAATAAACCTTGTGGGCCTCGTAATGTTCCTTTATTATTGCAGCCAAATGATTGGCTGTGGCCATAACTTTGCCTTTTGTTGATATATCTGATGTATCAATTTTACCCGGCTGCATTTGAAGTAACGAGTATTCAATGTGGGATTTTAGCAAGGTTGCATACGACTTTGTGATTAGTCCACGTATTAGCTCATGGGAGCTTAGTTCTACTTTCTGTTTATTATGTAAGGCTTCAATAGGGTCATCAGCCTCTAACATTATTGAATCATCCACAACCATCATAAACGCTTTAAAAAAGAAACTTAAATACCCGATATGCTTGACCATATCAGCAGTTGCCCTTGTGAACTGTGTATGGATATGGTCTATAGTATCTCTAATGCTTCGAAGAAAAGAATCTGTATTAATTTGGGAGTCGTTAGATTGCGTTAATTTTTTAAGTTGCGACCCGAACTCAAGCACTAATTCTGAAACCCATGATGATAAGATATTTTTATGCTCGCTTATCAAATCTAGGTATTCTTGGTTGGTGTCAATGTTAGACAAATCCATAGTAAAAACATTGTCATAATTATGGTCGATAGATGGGCTTACAAAAATAGGAAGCAGTTTAAATCTATCTTTCAAACCCAAACGGCTTCTTTTGATGGGAATGTTGGCTATCTCTTTTAGCAGGGCATTGAAATTTTTCATGCGCCCATCACCATCAATAATAATCGGCACATCCATATTGGAAACCAAGTCGTCTATACTGCTACTAAATGAACCTGCGGGGTAAAATACTTTAGGTTTCGTGTAACAGTAGCCCTCCAGCTGTCTACTGTGAATTTTGCAATTATTTATTAACCCCAAATTTACATCACAGATACTAACAATTTCCTTTATCAACTCATAGGTTTTGGTTTTTCTGTCACAGGCTATTTGTAGAACAAATGGGAAGTTGAATCCATTGTAGTTAATTATGCTCCCAAACAGCGATGCCAGACAATAGCTGAAAATAAACAAAGTAGCACTACTGTGTGCATTATTGCCAAGAAAAATCTCTTGGATATCAAAAAGTACTTCAGCTAACTCAGAAGTTTTTAATGTGACTTTTCTTTTGCAATGGAGACCGTTTCTGAAATGAGAGAAGCAGGGATTGATTAGACGGTATACATATCCCTCCTTCTTATGCTCTTGCCAACCGTAAAGGGATGATGGTTCCAAAAAAGAGAGAATCTTTTCAAGTTCATTACTGCCCCTTGGATAACGAAGCAATAGCAGTATTTTTAGCTTATCAAGATTCCATGCAAATTTTTCTTTTAATTTGTTATTGTCAGGAAAATATTTTTCAAGCTCCTCTTTATGTTCTTCCAGCAAATCTTCAGTTATGTAGTCAGCGTAGGTGTGAGCTACTTTCATAAAGTCGTTATGGGTTATATTAGGCACATAAACCTCCTTGAAGTAATAAAAAGTATTCTTCTTCTTTTAATTAATAATATTTTTTTATAATATATTTAATTTTATCATAATATTATATTAAAATCAATACAATACAAAAAATAAAATTGCAAGAGAAGAATAATTAAAATTTCAAAAAGTCATCGCGCCATATCTGATGAAAATGACGAACTGAGAGAACGGGAGTGATTTCGTCATTCCGTATAACGGGGTCATAGTTCTGATGTAGGCTCTCCATAATTTAATGCTTCCCTTGTCCAAATCTATTTTACCTTGTAGGCTAACTTAAAGCAATACCTGCTGATAAAGGCTATAGCCGCTATAGCCATATATCCTCTAATTTCAAGTATATATTCTATACATGACAAATGATAATGAGCCAAACCCGCCATACTCGGTGGGTCGGCCTTACTTTTTAAGGAGGTTTGGAAATATGTTAAAACACCTAAAATTCTCAGGTATATTCAGTGATGATGATCTGTCTGTGCATATAACATTGGAAAACCCTATGTTATATGGTTTTACCGTAGCAGATCTGTTGTTTAGCGTTACGGCTAGGGCAAAAAACAATAGTGCCATTAGCCTCAAGCCGGAGGAGTTTGCCTTCTACGTCATGGATGAATCCGGCTGTATGTACGATACCCGATATATGACTACCCCTGCAATCACAAACACCCAATATGACGAAGAACCTTACCCCCAACCTGACTGGCTTATAGTTGCCTGCTTTAAGGCCGATTTCCTGTACCAAGACCTGCGGATAGCTTTTAACTGTTATCCTTATCAAAAACTTTGTATTATTGAGCTACAGCATTAGGTTCTATATTTAGTTTCGGACTAAATCAATCCGGCCGTTTCAACTTCCTGATCCGAATTGACTTCTTAATAGCAGCAGCGGCTTGAAGCATAACATATATTTCGTCAGGGTCGCAATCTTCAAATAGCCCTTGGGCCTCCGTCAACAAATGGGGCGTAGCATAGTGGTGGTTATCAATCAGTAGCTTGTCGGGCGTTGTGTCCAGTGCGTTGGCCATAGCAACCAACGCAGATAACGACACCTTTGTTGTGCCCCGTTCAACATGGGCACAATGGCCTCCGGACAAATTTATACGTTCTGCAAGCTGCTCTTGCGTCATGCCGGCGGCTAACCTCGCCGTCTTTATTCTCTTACCAAGCTCCTTATAATCCATAAAATCGGCCTCCTAGTCAAAATTATTTCTTGTACTATGAGGTCGGTTCTGTTATAATGACAGACAGCATATAGTCAATTTGATGTTTATGCTCTAGTAGGTAGGAGAATATTTTTTGAAAAGATTGAGTTAGGAGTAAGCGGATATAAACTTACTCGCAATAAATTTTAAAGGTGGAGGAAAAAATTATGACACAAGCAAGTCCGTCAAGCCCAAAGTGTGCGTTCTGCAAAAGGTGGAATGGCAATGCTCAGCTTACAAACCGAGGGGCAGGCAAGGGGTTCGTATTCTTTAATAACTCTGCAACGGGAAAATGTATGGCAGGCCAAAACCATATTGACAAACGAGCTAATGAAGGTTCCGGCTGCAAAAATTATGCTATCAGTCCTGAAGCAGATAGGTTTGTCTAATTGATTTCTAAATATAAGGGGGCTTTGCAATGCTATCTTTGCCAACCGTAAAGGACAATCCAGATCTGAGATAGGGGGTATATAAATGCCGATTGGTAGTCGTTCCGGCCAGACTCCTGTCACTGATAATTCTGAGTCAAAGAGGGCGGAAAAAATCATATTTCAAGCTCAATCCCCAAAGTATGCCTTCGGCGATATAATATTAAATCCCGTTACATTCGATGCTGTTCAGGATTTACTCGTAATTGTCAGCAAGCGGGATTTAATCTTTGATACGTGGGGGTTAGGAGCTACGCATAAACAGCAGGACAAAGCAGGAATCAATCTGTACGGCCCTAGCGGGACAGGGAAGACAATGGTGGCTCATGCAATCGCTGAACAGTTATCCAGGAAACTGCTGATTGTGGATTACTCCCGGATAGAATCCCGTTATGTTGGTGATACCGCTAAGAACCTTGCTGTGATGTTCAAACAGGCTAAAGACGAGAACGCTATAATTTTCTTCGATGAAGCTGACGCTCTTTTGAGCAAACGGGTCACGAATATGTCTAGCTCTACCGATGTCAGCGTTAATCAGACGCGTTCGACTCTGCTCCTGTTGATTAACGACCATAACGACATAATTATCTTTGCTACTAATTTTATCACTAACTACGATCCGGCATTTATGAGGCGCATACTGGGGCATATAAAGCTTGAGCTTCCGAATGAGGATAATCGAAGGAGGCTATGGTCGATGTATATTCCATCGAGGATGCCGATCGATGGCAACAAAGAGATTATAGCCACAGAACTGGCGGGCAGGTTCGATGGGGTATCAGGCTCAGACATTTCTAACGCCGTACTTCAAGCAGCATTAAAGACTGCTCGGAAAGGCGAAGAAGCTGTCAAATACGAGTACATAGCTGAAGCTATCGGACGGGCGAAGGACAGTAAGGCAGATAATCTTAGCAGTGAAGAGGTGATTATTTCACAGCGAAAGGTTAGCGAAGAATATGTTGAAGAACAATTAGGGAGGAATTAAAATGTTACCTGCTATTTGGTTAGCCGGACTAGCAATAGGAGCAATAGGGGCAGGAGTAGTTCTAACTTCGTATTGGGAAGAGCTGATTTCTTGGATTCAATGGGGTATAGAGAAAATTCAGCAAGTCATTGAGCTTGTCTTTTTGGGAGTTAAGACCTTTGTCATTTGGATGCAGGATGGCATCAAGAATATTGCAAAATACTACTCAAAGAATAAAATTACTAACGAATACGAAGAAACAGTAGTAACGAAAAAGGTTAATGAGAACGATGTTCCTGAAGAATTCAAGAATAAGGCGTACAGGTATAAGAATGTTGAGATTGATACCTCTGCTGAACTAGCAAAACTCATGGCGTAGAGAGGGGGTATAAATGTGGAAGCTATTAAGAAAGTGGGCAAGCTAGCGATCCTTAGTATCGGTGTAGTTGGTGAGGCAGTGGGTAGGGAAGTCCTAAATGAATTGAAAAACCTCGATATAAAGCCATTAACCGATATAGTTGAAAGTTTAGTCAGCGGTCGCAGGAGCTTGGAAGAATGGTGTGAGATTGTTGCCAAGCCCGTTGATGATGCCGTGGCGAAAACCATCAGTGAAGACGGCCTTCAATTTGTAGGCGGATACCTGAGTTTCACATTTTCAGATTCATCGAAGAAGAAGGTCATCATAGCTTACGAGGTATACTTCGTTGATGATCAGCAGAATTGGACTAAACAAAATGCTAGGAGCGAGACTTATGCTGACAACTTTACACAAGATGCGCTTGAAGAAATTTCTAGCAAAGGTACGGTCAAGTTTGATGTGGAGGAATGAGCGTGATATATATTAATAGACGCAAGTCAAGCTAACTATATCTATCAGCATAAGCAATCTCAAAGACCTATGACTACGGAGATAGACATTGACTGATAGGAGCCAGCTGTGAAGCGTTTCCTATATGCCGTTAATAGAATAAAATATCTAAAAGGTTATGAAGGTGATGTCATGATGTTTATAAGAAAATTGATTCATTTAGTTAAGCCGCCTTGTTATAAATGCCCAGTTAAGCTTGGTCGCATGATATTTTGTAAGAGTCCCTGCCCAAGGTGCAAATTGGACAACTATAAATGGTATTACGATAGGGATAAGAATAGGAGATGCACTAACTCGATATTACCAAATCGGCGTTGGCAAGCGTAAGGCCGAAAAATTTTAGGTATGAGCAAAGCTAACATCAGATAGTTGGCTTCTACATGGTAATATAAAGGGAGCTTAGTTTAAGCAAGGCTCGCTCTATGTTTAATCGTTATTTATCGCAGAATATTTATATATTCTTAACAAAAATAGCAACTATTAAAAGAAGCCGTAAGGAATAATGTCTAATTATTGACGTAATAACGGGGTACTTCATTCATTAACAGTGAAGTACCCTTGTTTTTTACCGTAGCGTAGTAATTATGTTTAATATTTACCTCAGTACATATTGAAAATATCCTCTGTGCCACCGGTCAACAGGATTTCTTTGCATTCCTACATCTATGCGCAAAGCTAACTCAAAACCCGATCCCGACCCCCTTGGCCGTTCAAGGATGAATGCTTCTCCTAAATTTGTAATATGAGCATTAGAGCCGGTTCTGTTTCTTAGCCATTGCGAATGGAAATAATCAACATCCAATTCATTTCTGCCAAAATCTAAAAATATCCATCTCTCGTTATTACGCCAACGATGATCAAATGCAGTATGACTCTGACCGGATACAAATACATGGGGGATAAGTTCAAAGTCAACGCCCACAACACTACGTATAGTATCCATATGTGGCTGAATCCTAGCAGCAATTTCATTAAAGGCATCAATATTTTCTTGGTTGGGTTCTTTTAGTGAAAACCATTCGTATATTCTATTCCTTCCTCCGCTGCCTGAGCCTACATCGAAAGCAAGAAATGGGTCTTCCACTCCTCTCAGTACTAAAAGAATATCTCCTCTTCTGGTTCTTACCATATCATTTTCTGATGTTTCATGGTGGCGCATATTAGTGGGTATGGAAATATCATTGTGAGGGGTAATAAAACGTGTACGGATAACATCGCGCCAACGATTGCGAGGTGTGTTATACTCCGTCAAGTCAACGTCAAAATCCGTACCCAAAATATTACGCACTAAATCTAAATCGAAATGGGACAAAAACTCTTCCAACGCTTCATCTACAGACTCATATTCTACTTCGTTAGCTAATGCGATACTCTGCGATAAAAATACCCCCATAAATGCAATTACCATTGAAAATAACATTTTTTTAAATCTCATAAGTTTCTCATCCTCCATAACTTTCAAAATTTACCATGTTAAAGTATACCATATTTGTATAGGTTATTACAAAATTTTCTCAATCGTATATGTCATTCTTATAATTATATATTCTACATACGTATAGTTGAAGCGAAGTGATGGCTTTTACAATTACGAGCGGCATATTTTCTATGTTCGCCAACCAACTCAGCGTTAATCGCAGCAGGTATGGGTATCATCAAGTTTATTACTTACGTTGACAAGATAACGCCGGAGGCCGCCTAGCTATTGGCGGATATCTACATAATACAGGGCTTCCCGCATCGGGAGGCCCTGTCCGTTATGTTTATAAAACAAGAAAAGGGAAGTGATCAGTATTGCAACGGTAAAATTAATGAAAATGGAATACTACGATTTGAAAGCTGAAACACGCTTGGAAACTTACGCAGATACGATCGTAGTTGAAAAAGACAGCTATACATCGTACATTGCGGCCATTAGATTCGGTGGCTATCCCGAGAGCGTAAAAGGCATGAGCGATGCCATTTGCGGCGGAGGTTCTGTAAGCATTGATATCAACGGTGAGCCTGTTACATTGCACAGCAGGGTTAAACAATATCGCAAAGGGCTTGCCCATGATGGCATCTATGCCGAAGCTACTCTTATGGTTCAGGACGAAGAGTTAGGTACCGACCATGAGGCAGAAGAAAATAATGATGACAGCAACCCAAAAAAGAGCAAGCCCCGCAAATGCTACCTGTTCTGCGAACAAGACGACAGCGACCGACTCTTTGAGGAGCTGGACAAGAAAACCGCCGTACCGCTGATACCTGCATTCAAAGAATATGTATTATCGGAGCTGCAAGCACGGGATATCCTAAAGCCACTACAAGTTATATCCTGCCATGAGAAGTTTGATGTATGGCTTCTTAAAATGAAAGCAGACGAGGAGAATATCATTTCCGTAGTAAATGACGGGCTGAAAATCGGTGCTATCTCTATCCCCGGTTCTGATGACGGCATATTCCCCGCTGTCCGTTCCGTAACCCAATATCTCAACACCTTTGGGGTAATGATTGCAGAGCGGATAAAGAGCCAGTTTGAACCATTGTTTGACCCTGCCACAGAAGCCTTATCCTCGGAGATATTGGCGGTCAACGCAAACATCAAAGCAAACGCAGGGTACAGCCTGTATGACGCACAGCTCGCAGTAGCAGAGGCTCATAAGCGGTGTCTGGAAAAGAAAAAGGCTACACTATGTATAGCCGAATGCGGCTCAGGAAAGACAAAGATAGGTATAACTGCGCTCCATGCGTACCAACAGCGGAACAACGTCAACTCGCACACAAAACATTTTAATGTTGTCCTCTGCCCATCGCATATAACAAAAAAGTGGGTACGTGAAATAGAGGAGTCACTGCCAAATACCTTTGCCACCGTCATCACAAGCATTACCGAGTTACGGACGACATACGCCGCATATGAACAAGACAACAAAACTTGCTACGTCATCATGTCTAAAGAAAAAGCTCGGGACGGATATATGAAACGCCCTTCCGCCATATGGAATCAACACCGCAAAGCGTTCATCTGCCCTAACTGCTATGAAACAATCGAAATGGAACTTATCAACGACGGCTCGAAATACAGGGTCAAAGCTGATGCGCTATTCTTTAAGCGAGAGAACAAAAACAACCACAAATGTGAAGGTTGCGGCTCCCTGCTATGGGCTGCGCTGGTGCCTAAACAACAATCGGAATGGGTGAAGGTTTCTAACTTTGGTTTTGTTCACCGCAAATGGGCGCATGAATATTTGGAGGGCGTTAAGAAGAAGCCTGCCATATATGACGCTATAGGGAGTGGCAAAATAGCGTCTTTTATAAGAAATCAAGGATGCAGAGTGGCAAATCACGAAATTTATGCAGCTTCTTAGTGTTGTTTGGGTCTTTATGCTTAACAGGGACACGATATTTCATTT
>Ga0131853_10027217_pt1 | contig 10272 bp, 9 predicted proteins | sample TergutLab28metaG_FD_92764 | JGI IMG/M metagenome (GOLD analysis project Ga0131853, IMG submission 92764) | Labiotermes labralis P1 segment gut microbial communities from Petit-Saut dam, French Guiana - Lab288 P1 (version 2) (version 2) | ecosystem: Host-associated > Arthropoda: Insects >... | reverse complement strand
CAGAATTCTGGGGGGAAAGCACGTAGAATCTTGCGTACCAACACCTGCCGTAACCATCGACATCTTCCCCTAGAGCCCGAAGCGCCTGGATGCGGCGATGACATTGAATAAAAGTGGTGTTCAACAAGTCGGACGTGGCAGATGTTGCCGGAGGTAGGCTTTCGAGAAAACCGAAGTGGGCCTGGATGATGCGGTTTGTGTCCCTGTATCGGGCGAGTAGAATTTTCTAAGTCTGTTCCTACGTGTTTGCTGTTACAGCAATTCCTTCTACCAGCAACTTGGGCTCCCCCTCCAAATATCCACGCAGGAAGACGTGTTTGTTGATAGTTGAGAGTGATGCGTCCTCGTCAATGGACGACCGAAATTGCTCCCAAAATCGGGACCAATTTTCCACATCGCCTTTGAAGAATTCCAATTTTACCATAGGCAGCTTCACCGAACGTGAGACCGAGGCGGTAGCGACTGGTGTATTGTGCTGTGTCGGAACAGTAAATCTTAATTTTTTTGTCACAGTTCTGCGTTACTCTGGATCCATTGTGTGACTGTGCTGTTTGAAAGCTATTGCATCCCGTTCCTTTGTGTTCTATAAGGTACAGCCTTGTCTTACACTTTTTTGTATTGGGAACCATTCTGGTGTGCTATAGTCAACCTGCACTTGGCTTTTACTCTGTATGTATGTCTCGTATTAACTGACAGATGATTGGTTATTCACATACTTCTTATACTGTTTCACATTTTTAAATGTTGCACACTATCAAAATCCTTTGTGTAATATATAAAAGACTTTGACGTTTTTGTTGTGCTCCGTTGCACCCTCCTCGATTTACTCACACTAGTTATTTGTTCCCTTGCCCCACACCGTTTTCTTAATCCTGCTTTAATGATTTATTGTGTAGTGGAAACGGACAGAATTTTCTGTACGCCGGCTTGCTTTCTGTATTGCCCATTTTTGTTTTGTCAATGTATTCCCCAGAAGTGTGTATATCTTCTTCGTACTGTTTGTCCGGCAAAAGATCATGAATAGAATCGTCTACTAAAGTGAGTCTAAGGTCTCTTTCAAACGCCCGCAATGGCGTTCTATGTCGTCTAGGGGAGCTGAGTCCTCAAATCCATCCAACATCATGGTAAAGCGTGTAGCATTCGCTCTTTCCCTAGCCTGTCTTATTTTCAAGTTGTGAGGCATATCAGGTGATCCGTCTGTCATCGTAGTACAGTTCACGCTCGAAAGATGGCGCTAGGGTTCAACAAGACCAAGACTATCACTGTAGTCTCCGTGGTAGAGCTTTAGTGTCCGTGTGAATGCAGGTATCGACATACAGAGCGAAACTGACCTGGTTGTTCCACCATTGCAACAGCGGATGGCGTACATAAATAGTTTTCGCTACTAAATACTACGCTATTGTCTATTGAAACTTCTGGTTTTGACCGCCCCACACACATTCACACTCAAAAGTGGGGGGATGCTTACTTTCCACATTAACGTGTATTTTTGTACAGGAATTGTTGGCAGAATTTTTTGTAATATAAATTTCGTATCTGTTTTTAAGCGAGGCCCATGATCTTCCTACGAAACCGACAACTCAATGAGATGCAATAACCTTATAACCATTTTTTATAGTTTTTATAGATTTAGGTAAAAAGACACATACTGAATTTTTAAGACAACGCAAAATCTATATTTAATTTTGCATCAAGATCAGTTTTTTATAATTATATTTTTTCTGCCTATCAGTGGTGTACCCTTACTTGGTAAAATCTTTTGATTTACCAATGCTTTCCATAATCCCCCACAACTGACCCATCAGTTTTATTTTGTGATAAAGAAGTTGAGTATTTTTCTGTCTTTACAAACATTGTATTTTGGTCGATATCTGTCGGGAAAATAAAAATACGATGGTGCAGTGCTGCTCTTGGCTCTACCCTAGTTTACATGCAGGACCGCCAGCTAGTTCCACTTGTGTTCAAAACACTACAACTAGCAGCTCTATTATGGCACTGGAACAGAACCAGCAGGCTGTCTGCAGAGTTAAAGGCTTCTGATCGGGTAATATTAATATGCATGAGCCTATGGGGTGTATTGTGGATCGTGAGAAGTGACTGTACATATTCACAGCACAGAAAGAAAATGGCATACAAATGCAATGTCTTTATTTTACAAGTCGCAGTACGTAATACTGTAACAATACATAACAAAGACAAAGTATAAGTTTACTGCACACAGGAAGAGACGACGCCATTTGAACTCCATTGAATACACAGAGCGGTCCGGTCCATTTATCGTGTCCCCAGAATGCCGCCGGCTGTAACTTCTTGTGACAGTTGAGCAGCCAGCACGGCCAAGCAAACGGTTTTCACGTGGTATTTATTACACGTGGGCCGCGGCTGGGTCTTGTGAAATGTTTTTGAGAACGACCATTTGCAGTAGTTTTTGCAAATTGCGCTCCCAAGCACCGGTGCAGCCGCGGTGTTGGAGGGTCAGGAGACAAAGACCGGCACAGAATGTTAATTGATACAGCAGACTGGCACAGCGCGTGAGTGACACGGAACTGTATATCGCTTGCACAAATATTACCGTTACAAACTGTTGTGGGAACAATGCTTTGTTACACACTGTTACAGGCCTGTAACCATGACCATTCCTGGCACATAGCTACAGTATAGGTTCTGTAGTTCAGTGATATAAGCAACTTGTTTCACAACACACACTGCCATTAAGGAAACTGCATAATTAAATGCACCTTTACTTTCTCTGAACCGTGCATCGTGATACATGTGAGAAAGATCAACAGCACACATTGCTTAATAATATGTTTGTAGTCGCCGATACGTTACGAATGATCCTGTCAGTGACAAGCAGCCACTAAAGATGCACGACGAAATACTGTAAACTGCTGTACAGAACTCCTGCTATTGAAGAATTACTTGTTCGAAATCTGTCGAGTATAATGTAAAGTGAAATAAATTAAGAAAAGTGTGCATCATGTCTTTCTTGGTTGATTCCTCCTATAATAGCCACCGGATGGAGCGTGAAGCGTAACAATGTTGCGAATAATTCCGGTAGGAGTTTGGATCCCATTTCTAGAGGTTCTCCGCTCTCTTGTGAGATGCGCCAAACTCGATTTGCCATTTTGTTTCTCCTTGTTTGCCCTTGGATACCGCATGGTGAGGCAAGTAGAACGTTCCCTCCTGTTTCTCGTCTGGATCGACGACGTAAACTTGTCGCCTTTGCATGTAGTTCAGCATGTGTTTGTAATGCACGTAACGCAGGTTTGCGTTCTTTTTTAGTCTTGTTTCCAGCAACTTGAAGTTGTTCTCCGCATTTGGTTGGTTGGTTGGGAGAGTGATGTTTTCTTTCTTAGGTATGGATACGACTGTACGACTGTCCCCTGTTCTGAAGGAGTCGTGAAAGGCTTGGAGAACATTTGAGTCCTTGGTACCCACGCTTTGTCCTGATGGGCTGTAATACCGATAGTATGCAATTCCCAGAACCACTTGATGTCTGCCTCCGACAGCGGACCGGCGTTCTCTAGATGAAGGAATCTGACCTCTGTTACGTTGGCTTAGTTACCGGATGGGTTTCCACTCAGGATCAATCCCAGTTTCGAAGGCAGTAGCATTACGGAAGGTGATATTCGCAATGGCGGACTGACCTTCAGAATCTTCCAATGATGGTCACTTCCGACATTGATTTTTATCCGAAGGTCGTCTTGTTTCTTAGAGTCTGCGAACTGGAGCTTGGGTTTGTGCATCTTCATATTAATGTTTCGTAGCACCGATGGTTGGAGTAGGAATTCATAGGCTCTCTCGAAGGCGGTGATGCAAGTGTTGAAGTTGGTCCAAATTCCTCTCGAGTCCCTGCGGACTCTTCTCTGTGAACATGACGTAAGTGAGACGACTCATAGGCGCTAACCGCCAAATTTCGTGTATCAATAACATCTAATTTCAAGGCATCTACAATGGACTTGCTGACGAAGCTGGTCTGACTCCCGCTGTCCAAAACACAGCGGAAGAGCTTGCTTAGGCTAGGTGGCCCGACTATCCGAACCCTAGCGGTCTGCAAATACGTAAGTTTTAATGGTGCGCCATCTATCTTGCGGACAATTGTCGGTGCAGTCTCTGTAGTTCTAGTAATTGTTCCTGTGTCATTGCATATGGAGCGATAATGCCCCCCCCTGCATTTCGTGCGGGAAGTCTTGTCCCGCTTGTTACAAACTATGGCGTTCTAGCTTCGGTATTAGCAAAGAAAACAGCGATGTGCTGACTTACGTTTCTCTTTGAGATCGGTCACAAACGTCACCTTCTTGCATTCTTGGGCCCAGTGAACCTGTGCCTCGCAAAACACAAAATGTTTCGTCTTTGTCCCCGGATCTTGGTTGTTTAGAATTAATGAGAAGGGCCGCTGTTGATGGAGTGTATTAGTGGTGTAAGCGGATTCTGCGCGTATTTTTTTGCGCTATAAGCGCCGTATCTACCTCTTCACTGAGGAACTCCATCAGTTTCGAAATGCTTCCATCTGAGAGGCCCTGTCGTTTTAAGTCGACGATCTAACGCCAGCAGAATTCTGGGGGAAGGCACGTAGAATCTTGGTTACCAACACCCTGCCGAAACTGTCGACATCTTCCCCTAGAGCCCGAAGCGCCTGGATGTGGCGATGACGTTCAATAAATGTGGTGTTCAACTCGTCTTGCGTAGCAGATGTTGCCGGAGGTAGGCTTTCGATAAAATCCAAGTGGTCCTGGATGATGCGGTTTGTGTCCCTGTATCGGGCAAGGAGAATTTTCTTAGTCTCTTCGTACGTGTTTGCTGTTACAGTAATTCCGTCTACCAGCATCTTGGGCTCCCCCTCCAAATATCCACGCAGAAAGACGTGTTTGATAATAATTGAGAGGGAGGCGTCCTCATCATTGGACGACGGAAATTGCCCCCAGAATCGGGACCAATTTTCCACATCGCCTTTGAAGGTTTTCACTTCTACCGTAGGCAGCTTCACCGAACGTGAGACCGAGCCGGTACGGTCTGGTGTAGTGTCGTGTGTCGGAACATTAATGTTTAATCGTGTAGTGGAAACAGACTGTTTTCTATACCCCGGCTAGCCTTCTTTATTGCCCCTTTTTATTTTGTCAATGTAGTCACAGGTGTTTATATCTTCTTCGTACTCTTTGTCCGGCAAAAGAACACGAATAGAATCGTCCAGTAAAATAATCTATCTAAGGTCTGTTTTGAGCGCCCGCAGTAATGTACTATGTCGTCTAGTGGAGTTGAGTCCTCAAATCCATCCAACTTCATGGTAAAGCGTGAAGCATTCGCTCTTTCCCTAGCCTGTCTTATCTTCAAGTTGTGAGGCATATCAGGTGATCCGTCTGCCATCGTAGTACAGTTCACGCTCGTAAGATGGCGCTAGTAGTCAACAAGACCAACACTATTACTGTAGTCTCCGTGGTAGAGCTTTAATATCCGTCACAATGCAGGTATCGACCTACAGTCCGAGACTGACCTAGTTGTTCCTCCGTTGCAACAACAGATGACGTGCATAGATAGTTTTCGCTACTAAAAAACTACGCTATTGTCTATTGAAACTTCTGGTTTTGACCCCCCCACACACACACATACATGCACACTAAAAAAAAGTGGGGGACGCTTGCATTCCACATTAACGTGTACTTTTTTTACACGCATTTTTGGCAGAAATTTTTTTCTGCTAAATTTCGTATCTGCTATTAAGCGAGGCCCATGATCTTCCCACGAAAGTTTGAAATCAATGAGATGCAATAACTTTGATATCACTCTGTGGAACTTTGTAACAATTCTTTTATAGTTTTTAAACATTTACATAAAAATGACATACTGCAGTTTTAAGACACAATGCTTAATCTATATTTTGTTTTGAATTAAGTTCAGTTGTTTTGTAATTATATTTATAATTATACTATTTCGGCCTATCTGTTGTGTTCCCTTACACGGTAAAATCTTTTCGTTTTCCAATTTTTTCCATACCCACTGCCCCACAAATGCGCCATCACTTTTATTTCGTGATATGAAGCTCTGTAGTTCCATGTCTTCAATGGAATTGTATTTTGATCCCCTTCTTTTGGGAAAATAAAAAACACGATCCTGCAGTGCTGCTTTTAACTCAACCTTAGTTTGGTACACTAACGTCTTCATGGGGCCCCAGAGGTAACAATCAAGAAGTGTAAGATCTGGCGACCTCAGTGCCCATGCAACGGGCCCACCACGACCTAACCAACGGTTATGGAAGGATTCATTTAAGTACTCCCTTACGTGCCGAGTGTAATGTGGGGGAACCCCATCATGTTGAAAGTACATTTGGCTCCTTACCATTAACGGTATGTCTTCCAACAAACCTGTTAACTCATTCCTCAGGAAGGCTTCATACGTGTTTCCCGTAAAATGGCTGTGAAACACAGAACGTCCGATGAACCTGTTACCAAGCAAACCACACCATACTATCACAGACAATCTCCTTTGGAAGTTGGTTACACGTGTATCATACGAATTTTCATGGGACCACGTATGCACATTCCGTGTATTATTTTTACCGTCCCGAGTAAAAGACGCCTCATCTGTGAATAAAATGACGCTTAACAGTTCGGGGTGTGCTGTTATCCAGCGGCAGAAATCCTTACGTTGAGCACGGTCGCGTGGTTCCGGATGTTGTACCCTTTGATCATGGTAAGGATATTTATATCTTCTTCATGTAAAGTTCGCCACACCTGCATACGTGATACGCCGATGCGAGAGGCCATTCTTGGAGTGGACAGACGTGGACTTTTCTGAACCACCTCAAGAATGTTCTCTCGTATGTTAATCATTCATACCATCTCCCTTTCAGACCGCACAGCAACACTTGGAAGACAGCCAGTATCACGCAATGTCTGGTTAATACGAGTAAAAAAACACCTCTAGACGGATTCCTTCGGTCGGGAAAACGCCTTTGGTATTATTCAACAGCAGCAAATGCTTACTGATTTCGATTCGGGCAGTGAATGCCAAGTCCCTTCGTTCCGAGCTGTAAATGCTTCCCAATTCGATTCGGCAGTGAATGCCAACTCCCTTAGTTGCGGGCAGTAAATGCTCCCCCCTTTCGATTCGGGCAGTGAGTTCCAAATCCGTTCCGAGTAGTAAGTGCTTACTCCTTTCGATTAGAGCAGTGAATGCCAAATCCCTTCGTTCCGAGCAGTAAATGTTTCCCTCTTTCTATTCGGGCGGTATATACTACTTCCTTAGTTGGGAGCAATAAATTCTTCCTTTCGATTCAGGCAGTGAATGCCAACTCCCTTCGTTGCGAGCAGTAAATGCTTCCTCCTTTCCATTCGGGCAGTAAATGCCAAGTCCCTTTGTTTCGAGCAGTAAATGCTTCCTCCTTAGGTAGTAAAATTTTAAAACTTCTTTTTCCGCCAACTTGCGAGACCATTTCCCAGAAGCTTCATCCGTTGTAATACGCAAATACTACTTTCAAATTCCAAATAATAACATTCAATCTATACCGCAACAATCAATATTTTATAAGTTATTTTAATGTGACAAATGGAAGAAGAACAGCACATTTTCCTTACACACACTTCCACAACTGCGCAGTTCTCTAAAATTACTTTTCTTTCGCTCCAACATAACGACCCAATAACAACGCTTTCTCCCAACCTTACAGGGCAGCCAACGAGGCAATGTAATGCTACAACTCGCTCTGATTGGGTATTTTCAGCGAGTCGCAACATTGCGATGCAGACACCTTAAAGTCTCGGTAAGCTCTGGAAGACGAGTAAAATTTAAAGACGAGTGCATGAAGAATAACTGATGAGGCCGGAACATTTTAGCTCCCGTTTTATTCACATATTTCAAACGCAATGGCCTCTACAGCCTCTTACCCGACGGGGAACCGTGGTTCTTTCTGGGGCACAAAGCGGACCTAGTGTGAAGTTCATTGCTTACCTCAAGTTAGAATGCTGGTTAAGAAATAGTGGCACCTCTACAACTATCCCCCCGAATTTTTGTTGTATCTTTTGTATTCCAACTAAATGCATGACATATTAAATACATATATTTACCAAGTACGTTCTACGTGTTGCAGTGTGTTACACCGTCCTGGGGAGAACATCTTGTTGGTCATAAACTGTATACTTGTACGATGTTACACAGGTTGGGCTGCAGAATTTCAAATGTATTTTTTTGTGAAATTTACATTGCTTTTTTTTACAATGCTTAAAACAATATGCAACTCATTATGTTTCTAAAGATTCCTAAAATAGTAGTTAAAATCCTAATGTGCAGCACATTAGTGTAGTCTTGGCTATGAACAGCTCCTGCTGCTTGTTATGTTCGCTGTACAATATGTCTTCACTGCCCCTCAGCTGTGTTTGTGTCTGTAATGGTGTGGTGACCTGTAAATACCCTGTGTCCTGGTATGTTGTTCCTGTGTCTTGGTATGTTTTGTATGGCTCTCATCAATTAACCAACATACCAAGACATGCATTACATATTGCTGTAGGCATTGTAAAAAAACTGTAAATTGTATATAGAAGTACATTTTACATTCTGTAACACAACCCGTGTTACAGCTTTGTATAAGTGTACTGTTTGTGACCAAGTAACATGATGTCACCCAGGATAGTAAATCACACGCTGAAACATCTTCACGATATTTTGTAAATATGTTAATTTAATATATTGTGCATTTATTTGGAATATAGAGGAAGTGATATTTCATTAGCTGGTAAAATTCTGTACATTTTTGAAATTCAAGTGTTTATTCACATGAACTAAAGTACAATATCCAACAAAATGCAATGTATTTCAGTGCAGTCTGTGGCTTCATATGTTGTGCATTTTGTTCGATGTTGTAGTTTGTCAATGCATGGATTTGAATACTATTAAATTTCATTAGCAATTTCGAAACAGCCTCATTAATGCTTACTCTGAGCCGAATTAACCCAGCCCAATGTGTCATTGTCTCTGTCTTTATCACCTGATTGTTCTGTTTATGTGGGTTTCCCAAGCAAAACTCAGCCTGCATTTCTTTTCCATATGCAGCTCAGAATATATAGCATTTATTAATATAAATCAGATATATTCTCACACAAATACTGTCAGCGATTTGTAAATTCTGATTACCTCTTTTGTGTAATTTGTCTGTCAGGTGGGTGTAGGTGGATGGTTGGGCTGCCCACTGAGATTGCTGTTGGTTACTGTCTACACACAAGTGTATGTCAGATGCCCTGTTTAGCACTACACAAAGGGAAATAATAATTGTCCTCGGCCTAGCATCAGATCATGTTCCTCATTCCTCAGAGCTCATATGAGTAACTGCTTTATCACAGGTTTGTTTCATATCAGTTGCCAGTTATGTGATGCAGTTTGGTCTTACATAATCTGGGTTTTTGTGAAGTCTTCATTTTGATTAACTGCTTCCCACATTCCACAAATTATTTGCCAACAGCATTAGTGAGACAGAAATTTAAACTGTATATAGTCTTGCATAATTGTTACATATGTGCTCACACAGATTGCTATTCAGATGTTTTGTGGCACAAATCCTTACGTTGAGCATGGTCGCCTGGTTCCAGATGTTGTACCCGTTAATCATGGTAAGGATATGTATCTTCCTCATGTAAAGTTCGCCATACCTGCATACGTGATACGGCGATGCGAGAGGCAATTCTACGAGTGGGCCATCTAAAGAATGTTCTTTCGTATGTTAATCATTCGTACCATCTCCCTTTCAGACCGCACAGCAACACTTGGAAGACGGCCAGTATCACGCAATGTCTGGTTAATACGAGTAAAAAAACACCTCTAGACGGATTCCTTCGGTCGGGAAAACGCCTTTGGTATTATTTAACAGCAGCACATGCTTACTGATTTCGATTCGGGCTGTGAATGCCAAGTCCCTTTGTTCCGAGCAGTAAATTCTTCCACCTTTCTATTCGGGCTGTGTATGTCGACTACATTAGTTGCGAGCAGTAAATGCTCCCCCCTTTCTATTCTGGCAGTGAGTTCCAAATCCATTCCGAGCAGTAAGTGCTTACTTCCTTCGATTCGAGGAGTGAATGAATCTCTGGAAGGCCAAGAGGAACGTATCCGTGGTCAAGTCACTGCAAATATCCAGGTGAACGGCACGCACTCTTGCTCAGGTGAAGAGCGCCACATTAAGCATTTTCTCAAAGGGTGTTTCCCTTTGACGTAGACGGGTCCGGCTAAATCTATACCGGTAACTTGAAAGGGCCTGGAAGCAGTGAATATCGGCCTGCATAAGAGCCT
>Ga0131853_10027214_pt1 | contig 10272 bp, 11 predicted proteins | sample TergutLab28metaG_FD_92764 | JGI IMG/M metagenome (GOLD analysis project Ga0131853, IMG submission 92764) | Labiotermes labralis P1 segment gut microbial communities from Petit-Saut dam, French Guiana - Lab288 P1 (version 2) (version 2) | ecosystem: Host-associated > Arthropoda: Insects >... | reverse complement strand
TGGGTGAGTGGCTCTCAACATTTAGCAGGCACTGTGATCCTTTCAAACACCAGAACCCACTCATCCAGCAACACGTCACATCCTGAACATCATGTTTCATGGTACAACAACAGGAGAAACAAAATTTACGTATTTATGTAACATACATACATACATCCACTGCCCCAACATTCATTTAATCTATATAACCTCACTTGTCTGCAGGGGCTGATTGATCCAGCCAAGGAGCTGTTAAAACTTCAGAAAAAGCAAGACCAACTTGAACAACAAGTAAAGAAGTTGAAGCAGACAATGGCTGCCCCAGACTACATTGTCAAAGTTCCAGAGGAAGTGCACTTGTATAACACTGACAAGCTGACACAATCAGAAGGAGAATTGGTGCGCCTTCTGTCTGCCATGAGTGCACTGAGAACAATGCAGTAAATGTAACAGCAGTATTAGGATTAGTGGTATAGACATTGTGTGTCTGTGTTCTGGTCACTTGTACAACACAACAACATGTTGGTTTGAGATGCTGTTATAGGCATTCACTGGGGACAATAATATCCCTTTTCAAACAAGTTTTGTCATTCATGCACTTGCCATTCAGTTCTTCTTTTGGTGCTCTTACTTGAAAAGTGTTGGTTCAAATGATGTAAATGTTACATATGTTACTTGAGTGACACAATAATATGTAAGTTAGACACATAATAAGCTGTAACAGAACCCCATCAAATGCCACACTTCGAGTGCAAAAGCGTTCAGTCTCGGAGCATTCACATGGGTCTTCCTGCCAACAAAATGCTCCTGGACAGGTACTGTCTGTCCAAATACTTCAGTATTTACCCTCCTAAACAAAAGATGTCAGATGCAATAAAAGTAAGTGGCATCAGATCACATATACAACACAAAAGAGAAAGCTGTGATTGTGGTCTTTTGGGTTGTGATCTCATGTAGCTGCCTGCTGCCTCCTTTGAAGATGGAAGCAGCAGGTTTAGGTTCCTCCAGACGGCAAGAATAATTAGAACACAATGTACGAGTGTCACACAATTCAGGAACAAGAAAACAACCACCTGATCAAGTCAATGTTCTTAGATGCAGCTGTGATGTAATTTATAACTTCAACAGTGATGATGATGATGATGTATACAGAGTGAATGGAACTTCTGCATTAATATTAAATATAAATACACTGTCACTATGAATTTTTTAAGTATGCAATTTAACATTAAATTATGTATTCTTTAATACATTATGTCACATAAACTTACCAAAATAGAGTTTTCTTCCATCCCACACCTTTCTGTTGCTACAGCTATCAGTAAGTTTTTCTTGTGACAAATTTTTATGCCAGAACTTATTACAGCATAATGTATGGGCTATACAATATCCAAGATGGGAATAGTTGTGACACAGCAGGGCTCAATCACTGGCTCAGTGACTGGGAGTTGACTGAACAGTGGTCAGTGCCTGTCTGGCATGGAGACATTCTCATTAGGCTCAAGTATAGTCTGGCATGGAAAGCGTGAGTGGAGTGCAGTGTCATGATGTATGTCCTAACATTACATCAATGTGCCACTGAACATTTGCGTTATATGATACTCATACACATGAAATTTCTTGACCAGGTAGTTATTAGCAGCTTCTTCAGAACAACTTTGCTCCCTTGTTACTACTACTACCACCACCACCACCACCACTAATGTGCCAGATTCGGCACCAGAGCCGCTGACAGGTATGTATCAAACTGCAGTAAGGGTTCTTCTTGCTTTTCAGAGCTTAACTGTGGTAGGCGTGCAGTTAAGTGTACTCTACATCAAATTATATGTGTGTGTGAATTTAAAAATGACTTCAGAGGTATTAACAGGGTTGCCTATTTGACATCATGTATGTATTGTTATCATGGTAAGTTTACAAACAATGCTGACAGTGAAAGCAGCTTCTTCAGAAAGCTATTACAACCAACCTGGCTGTAAAGAATTACATGCTCTGTCCAAAATGACCTAGCATAAGCTACATTTAGCTTTTGAATACAATAAAACTACCCACTCATTTTATCTGTCCATCTGACTGTGCACATACTTCTACATGTATATGTGCATATGTACATATGTCTGTAGGTAGTGCATCAGAAAAGCTGGTAAGTCAGCTTTTTGGGTCCACTTTCTAGCCTACACATGAAGCTATAAGTGTGAGGGCAGTGCGCCTTAACATGTGACATATATAGTATAATTCTGATAGAGAATAAGAAAGTAAATGCTAAATAAACTTTAAGGTATAAATGTGTGTTGGGATCTTATGCCATTTGAAGTTTGACCTAGCCTACCTGTAAATGTAGGTCACATTACTGCCACCAGAAGAATACCGTACAATATGTTACCTCAGTGCAATCACCCACGCCTTGTTCCCATATTCATGTAAGTCAGATGGCTTCAGTGGGTCAGTTGATCTAATGTTGGATAACTAAGGGTTCACTGAATGCCCACGTGGCTCATCTAAACAGTCTGTTAATTTTTCATCTGTATCAGACTTAAAGGGCATTAAACATGCGTTTACTGAGGATGCATGTGCACTTTCACTGTCATCCAATAGATCACACTGTGTATTAAACGTGGGTGACACCCCACCTTCGCATGATAAAGTTGCAGTTATATGTTCTCTTGTCAACAAAGAGTCAAATTCAGGTACATAAAGTGATGTCTTGGTTCTGTATGAGCAGAATTTTACACTGAGACAATGTGACAAAGATGTTCTGGTACCAGTTATGGTAATAAATAGTCATAAGCAAATGCAACACAGACTGCAGCTTGCCAAACAACATACTGTGTTATGACTACCATTATACTATGCGGCTTACATACAGAATCAAGTGGCTGAAAGGCACACACACACACACACCAAGTAGATGTGATGAGATGACTGTCCATGTGCACCCAGACTGTGGAAGTTACAACAGAATGTTAGGTTATGATATCATTTAGGCTTGTAGGTGGTCACACACTTTCCTGAGGAACCTGCTGCCTCCATCTTATACCTTGAGATGGAGGCAGCAGGTTCTTCCGAAACAGTGGTAACTGCCCACTGCCTTACACAGTATCCTGAAGCAGACCACAACGCTACACACACCACAGAAACCTGTCTTGTAGCTCTTCTGAATGTTACTGCTGGCTGCAATATAATGTGCATGTTAAGTGCACTGCAGTGCCCCTATGGACACACACACTTTCCTGCACAATGTGTCTAGTGTGGTACTGCTATCACCCTTGGGGAAAACCATGTTACAGGATAAACTTTAACCTTCTACTGGTGTTGCTAAAATATAAGGAGAATAATAATGAAAGGACAAATAAATGGGGTAGGAAAGCTATAAAAACCGAGGCATGACAAAGGAAGGAAGAAATTATTTGCCCTGTCATCTGTGAAGGGTCATTGCTAGTATCTTACACACTTCAAGTATTCTATGCTGTATGCAGAAGTTTAATGCTGCAAGTATGGAAATCCTGAAAAACAGCTCATGGTTTTTCCCACCAGATCTGCACCTAAGTAATACTACAGGCACCAAACATACCAATACACAGTAACAAAACCACTGTAATTAACAGAGAAACAACTGGCACAAATTAATTAGACCTATTGCAATATAGTGGGTGAGTCAAGTCAAAACTTTAAACATGACAAACACTGCAACCCTACTGTGTGTATCTGCAGGAACAGCAAGCCATCAGTATGACTCAGAAGAATACTGTGTGTGGCACATCTGGCAACACGGTGCACAGTGACACAGCTATACTGAACCTTTCTGCACTAATTATGTGGTAACACTTTTATAAGGTTTTTATTTGGCTCACCTTCATAATCATATACACAGTGAAAATAAAAGTGACACAGATCAGTCATAACATTTTTATTATCACAGGTTCAAAACCTGGTCCCAGGATGCGAGGTATGTGAACAGTACTTTAACTTTACAGTTGCACAGTAGCCAGTCCAGTGAGAAGTATGTGAAAAATGAGAAAGAATGGTAGATAACACTCTTGAGCCCCTCATAACAACAGACTATGTCAGAAAGTTTCAAGCAATCACAGTGGCTTTACAAAAATTTAACAATACTCATAATAAACACACATATGTGATCACAGCTGCAAAGAATGTAACTTTACTAAACATCTACATTATTTCCCAAATGGACACCTTAATTTCAAACCCAGTACTATTCTTTAAAGCGGCAAGCATAACGTCAGTGATTACCAAACACTCACTAGGCTGTTCACTGGTAATGGTGTGCATTAGTAGAACAGGCCCCTGGTAAGCCACACTCCGCAGCCTATGTGACATTTCAATGCTGCACAGGAAGTCAGTACTGAGAGCACCCCTGCCAATCATCTGCAATAAGACCAATCATGTTAATACTGTACAAGTTCACATTTGACAATGAATCAAACAAAAATATTAGAAGGGCAGGGAAAGGCCCTACAGTGTGCAACTAGATCAGAGCAAATTATCACCATGCGGTAGAAGCACATACTGTGTACGGTAGATCATTTCCAAAAATGAAAAAGCTGTACCGTACTTACATGCACTAAATTGGGTGGTAAAAAATGAAGGTCTTCATCTGACCTGCCTTAACACATTTTGTTAAATTAAGTATAAATCTTCAAACCTTTTCACAGATGCTGATTACTGACACTTCCTCACTGCAACATGTCAAAAGCAGCATGCCATACTTGTGGGTTTTGGGTTTTGACAGGGGTGAAGACATACTTTAGTCCTTCTAGCCATGATACAGTGTGCTGTGGTAGATAAGGTAAACCTCTTGTCCTTGGCAGGAACTATGCCATGATGCCCTGTTTGTCCAGTTGACAGTCTCATTACTATACTAACTATGCTATCCTGGGTATGGCTTGACATTTAAATGCTGTATTAAATGACACCTCATGGTGTGTTACACACCTGCATCCACAGACACGTGTTCCGTCCAAATACTTTATGGCACAGATAGAATAGGCCCCAGCCAGGAATGAAAAATGCGCGCACAAGTGATTTGAAGGTAAAGTGACACACGGTGCGGGTGAACTTCACTCTGTAAAGAATGTTAAGAACAATATACTGGATATGAACAGTCAGTGGTACAGCTGGGTCTGCAGTGAGGATGGTATGACTAGTCATAGAGCACATAAAGATAAATGTCACAATCCTGTTGGCCACATGGTACTGGCAGACTGACTACCTCCCTCCTACCTACACACCTAACTCACTCAATCACTAACTACATACAGCAGTCTTCCTTGAGAACTAATCAGTCCTTCGCAATTCAAGAAAAACCCCTGCATTCTGTGAAACCCAAAGGTTCACTACTGCATTTACAAAAGCCCACCACTTGTCCTGATCCTCAGCCAGATGCTCCAGTCCATGCTTGTCCATCCTCTATAATGTTATCTTCCTATCTATAACTAATCCTTCCAAGTGGATCCTTCCCTTCAGGTTTACCCACCAAAACCGTAAGCATTCTTCTCCTCCCACGTGTCATTAAGCCCTGCTTATCTCAACTTCCTTGATTGAATCACCTGACAAACATGATGAGCAGTGCAAATAATGAAGATGACACTGCAACTTGAGCAAAGGTCATCTTACAAACAGATCAGCTTTAATAACACTACTAATACTTTCAGTATTTTGTGTCACTAACTGTAAGACATTGGTATACATTATTTGCCATCACTCTGTACAGAAGAGCAGTGTCTTAAACATCCGGAAGCACAATTCACACTCTCTGCTGACAGTATTAGCAATCTACAGCATCCTTTCATTATCCGATAACTATCACTGGTCACTTCCTGCTGCCATGCTGTTCTGTATGTGGGCATCTGGCTCAGAGGGACATGTTAATATGCCAAACGAGCCAACAGGAAGTGGCAACTGATTGTTGGCAGATAAGACAAGGACAGTATATAATACAAACGATGCTTTATGACAGCATGGTATGCAAATCAGCATTTCACAATTTCATGGGCATTATGTCCTCCAAGATGATGTATCCCTCTAAGCAGAATTTAGATCAGTCTCCTGGGATATGACATCTTGTGATTTGGTACACATGAATGCACCAACATTTCACAATCCACCTCCAACATGTGGACAGCAAATTCCTCCAAAATGTTGGTACCCATGTACCAAAGTACAAGGTGTCACAACTTGGCATACTGTCTTGCCACTGCTAACCTCCCACAATATATTACCTACGAAAGCTCACCATTAACATTTTTTTTACTGTCCTTAATTACGACCATCTCTGTTGATGTCGCTCCATCCCAACAACTTCCAACAGAGATGGTGGGTTCATGCTTTGCTGAAACTGGCAGCCATGCTCCAATGGGTGCAGAACACATCCAATGAGAATTGAGGTGACACACATTAATCTACATACCCTGCCCACTGATTCCTGTTGGCTCGTATCCAGCTATGAACTTGGCCTGGTACAGGTATATAAGCCTGGCAGATTGAATGCCAGGTCACACCTCAGCATGCAGAGGATGGATACTACCTGACGTGACTGTCAGCCTGATAGGACTGCCACAAAACCTTCACGACTTACAGCAAGTTTTTATTGTCTTCATACTCACTAACTTCTCCAAAATAAAAGGTTTGTGCAATACAATACAAAGTATTGAAGTTCAATGAACCTACAGGTTTGCAATTTTGCCCTTGTAGGATCAACCATCTTGATACACTGCTTCAGTCTTTTGTGATTGGTTCCACCAAAGCATGATGAGACTGTGTGTCTGACAAGTCAGCTTCTCCCACTAGGCCAGGTGGGTTGATTTTGTGCTACATAATGCTACAAATACACTTCTGTATTATTAATATTACAGTAGACTGTTGAATATCCAAATTAACTGGGACTAAGGAAATTAGGTTTATCAAATTGTTCAGATATTCAAACATGCATGAGAATATTACCATAAAATACTGCATCTGACCTAGGAAATGGTTTGTAAAGTACAACCAGCAAATATTTAAACAATGATGCATACTGAATTTATTTTGATCTTACTAAACTGTTTGACAGAATGTCAACAATAAGTCCATATATATATATATATATATATATATATATATATATATAAACACACACACATGTTATTACATGGCAGATAAACTTGGAAAAGTTTTTAAAATAATTTATCTTGAATTTTCTTTGAACCATGTGCGATCAGTTTTTTTTTCTGCAGCTCTATCTCTCATCCTTCTGAATGACAACACCTCAGAAGAATTGCACTCTGAGTGCTGCTCACACCATCTCATTGCAGCTTCTAATGCAATGCTCACTGATATTTTAGTACAGTAACCAAAAGGTGGGGACATGTTAACTATTTTTTTTAACTGGCAGTGGTTCAGACAATTGACACTCTACAGTATCAACATCATAATCCTCATTAGAGTAAAAGTTCATGCCTTTTATGCTGAAATTACTTCTTATTTTTATTACTGGTATTTTATAAATTTTAGAACCAAACAGGCCTCTTACACAGAAAATAAATTCAGATGTCTGTAACAGTTTTACTGGTCCATATCATCATGAATGTCAAGGCTATACTGCACCTACAGCAAACAACACAGGCCAGTGCTACACTTACCCTTTTGGAACACAATAGCTGCTCCAAGATATCAGATCACAATGTGAAGACTTCAAGTGCTGTACCATCTCACTGACACTATATGCTTGATCACAGTCATCAACCAGGCAGGTGAATGTGCGAAAGAGGCACGTCTTTTCATGTGCAGCCCTGTCAACCTGGGACATCACTTCAACACAACCATCTGTGCGATATTTGCATGGCAGCAGCAGTTTCTCCAGTACTGCTTCTGCAACATAGTTGCGTGCTCCTGATCTGGGGCGCTTGCACAACGGGCATGACGTAACTTGCGTCCAGCAGTCATTACACACATGATGACCTCTTTCACACTGCAGGACAGGCGATGTAACAATCTCTAGACAAACTGGACATTCCAGGGCATTCAAAATACCAGCTGTATAACTGACGTCTTCCGGGTGGCTTTCAGCAGTCTGGACTTCCTGTACGTGGAGAAGAGTTATGTACATAATTTTGGCAAGAAACAGAAATGTGTGACAGTTGTGAAAAAAGAATTAATTCAATGTAGCAAGAATCCTTCTTCGAAAGCTAACAATTTTTCAGCTATTCAAGAAATTCGCCACACTTTACGGAACTGGTTCGTTTTTTTATAGATTACTGTACATTTTTCAGGCTCCTTTGCATTTTCTTTACCAGCATTTCAAACATTCCTGAAACAAAAGAATGTTTTCATACAACACTTTCTAAATTTGTATTAGTTTTATTGGACCCAATTAATCATTAATATCGAGCCTCTACCGTACGTGTAATGTGCAATTTCAGATTCTTACAGTGCTGCTGATGGAGCTTTCTGTGATATGATGTCATGTCAACTGCTAAACTGACACCAATCTTGATGTCTCCATCAAGGCCTGTGTAGTCTACCCTTTTACAACAACTGGATCCCTGCTGATGGAGATAGCCAGCATCTCCAAAATATGAGAAGCTACTGAGACCCTGTTGATGGAGACAGCAAGCATCTCCAAAACATAAGTAATTATTGGGATCCTGCTGATGGACACAGCAAACACCCTTGGAACATCAGTACCTTTTGCCAATCAACATGGCATCACATCTCAGTAGAAGTGAATCATCAGGTACTTGTCAATTCCAACTTTCTATGCATATCTGTCATCAACAAGAGAAACTTTAAACAATTCAAAACAGTGTCTGCTGAAACAACACACACACAAAACCAATTTAATACAATTTTCATATATAAAGAAACATTTTAATGTTCCTTCCACTTGCCTTTCCAACACTGTACACTGTGATCTATTTGCCTTGTTCCAGAACCTAAAATCATACTTACATGGAATACAAAACAGCTAAAACCTGCTTCATGTTTTGGACATTAGGTATATTCTATATTGATATAAAATAATACAGCTTATGCCCCATGAAAACCATATATCAAAGAAAATAGTAGCTGAGGAACTGCTTGTGCTACAAGCAATTCTTGTACTTGCTGGTCTGTATCCTGCACAAATTAAATCTAAATGCACTTACTCTGTCAATCATGCCAGGCTTGCTCTCTGAAACAAAGAGACAGCCAATTATTAATATGAAACCAATGCATTTTAAAAATATTTTTACATGTAAAAAAAAAAAAATAACAAACCAGAAAGCATGCACTGTCACAGCAGCACAGTGTTGTCAGATTGAAAATACTGTTATTAGCACAGGGAATCCAATAATTTCCTTCAATATTACATATAAAACCTGGACCATGCCGTGGTTCAGGTGGCTAGCTACCAGCCTCTCACTGCAGAGGCCTAGGTTCAATCCCAGGCCAGTCCACACAGCACACGTGGATAAAATGGCAGCGGGGTAGTTTTGCTATAAGCACTCTGGCTTCTCCTGTCAGTATCATCCATCAATGCTTCATGCTCATGTAGTCACACATCACATATGTTATATAGTCTTAGCAACTGACAAGTGTCATTAAATAAAATGCTTTAAAAAGAATATACTTTCACCAATTTTCATTCACCTTCAAGGTTGAGTAACAATCTACTGACCACTGCAGAAGAAGGCAGAATGCTCTCTCAAAATATGAGGATATGATTACCCCACATTGCAGCACCATATCCCAACACAACTAAACCCTTCCCCACACAGTTCTCAACCTTACAACATCAGATCATTAACAACAGCCTGTATTATAACTAGACAAAACATGGGTTCATCATAACTACTCCAAAAATTACATTTGGCAGGACTCATGACGAATGCAATGCTTCAAAATTCTTCCACAAAAAGCAAGCACACTTATCTTGTGCCTCGCAGTATCAGCTAACGGAAGCAACTGCAACATTGGCACCGCCCAGCTAGTGTCCATGCATGATGACACTGACTTTTATTAGCTCGGCTCCATACACCTTTGAGTTCTACACCTCATATACAGTGACAGGACAGATCACTGACACACTGCACACAGCATGCCACTTTACTGACACACGCTATTCACCAGTTGGGTGACAAATGCATCCACTGTCAATGCAGACTGTATCACAGACCTTGGTAATGACATCGCTGATAAAGCACTAAAACTTCACAAGATCAGGCTTTAGCTCTTTTGAGATATTTTGCAGGGTCTGCTGGTAGCTGGTTACCAGTGTTTCAGGATGGCCTATCAATCCCATCGTCAAGTGTCAAGCAG
>Ga0131853_10027213_pt1 | contig 10272 bp, 7 predicted proteins | sample TergutLab28metaG_FD_92764 | JGI IMG/M metagenome (GOLD analysis project Ga0131853, IMG submission 92764) | Labiotermes labralis P1 segment gut microbial communities from Petit-Saut dam, French Guiana - Lab288 P1 (version 2) (version 2) | ecosystem: Host-associated > Arthropoda: Insects >... | reverse complement strand
TGTGTTACAATTGCCTGCAGTATTCAGTACAGTAACATGCTGTACAGGTTTGTAGCCTAGGAGCAATAGGCTATACCATATAGCATAGGGTTGTGTAAGTACACGTTCGCACAGCGACGAAATCACCTAATGACGCATTGCTCAGAACGTATCCCCGTCGTTAAGCGACGCATATATATATATATATATATATATATGTATATAGAATTGTATATATGTGTATATATAGACATACATACACAATATGTGTATTATATATGTGTATATATATACACGCACACACACACACACACACAATTCAGTCAGATGTGTGTGCCACAAAATTACGCAAAGTGGATATTATACAGGGCCAAAACTACGGTGGAGCCTCAGCTTTAAGCTTCATATAAAACGCGCTAGTGCCTCCTCCCCCCCCCCCCGAAACACACTGTGAAGGCATTTAGGGGGAATGGAGGTTTGGCTGTATTCATTCTTAATCCATGTAGCCAACTAGAAGGAGGTGAGGGGCCAGCTCCACGCCCCGGCCGTTTTAGCTTCGGGGGAAGAGGCCCCCCCCCCCCAATGCTCACTGTACAGGAAGCCGGGTGGACCCCAAGGCCGTTCTGGGAGTTTCAAGTCTCATATGGCCGTGTATAATTCGTAACATATGTACCATTTTTTCATTGAGCTTTATATTAACCACTGCAGTTGATACCGTGTCTCAAAATAATGGAAGAGAAACTCTTCCCTGTACTTAATCACGCATCACATAATGAAGACGTATAGCTATGTGAATGTACTGCTTGTGGCCACTTTTAAGTCTTCGACCGCTTTATTCCCTGGAAAATCCCCCCCCCCCCACGTGGGGGTCAATTAGTAATTTGGATGGAATTGAGAGAGAGCCTATCTGGACGCGGTTGAAAGACGATCTTGTCTAACGGCAATCGATACATCGCTCGCACAACCTGCAGCCTAATTCACTATATCGACTGGGCTAACCCATCTAATAACTAAAGTATAATCGGTCCTGTAACACTGTCTGTGTACGTCAATCGTGGCAGAAGGAGTTTGGAAAACGGTCACTTGGAAGACAAAGAAATAAATAACTGTTAATACAACAAATCTCACAAAAGTAGTTAGTTTCAAGGTCTGAAGGTGGTTAGAACTGTCTTCAGGATTGTTTCAATTAACTGATGTACATGTGTGCAGTGTTGAAGGTTGGAGTTATTCTACCAAGCGTGAGCAAGGGTAAAGCAGTCCCATTACAGGCCTGGACAGGCCCAGAGGGTTCTTAGGAAGTTAAGGTTCCCAGATTACGTGACAACGGCACAGGATGGTGGTAGGTTGTCAGCCTTACACACCGGCCGCCTTTACCCCCAGGAAATACTCCTGGTACTCATTTCTGTTAGAGGCTCAGTCGACCCCAGGGCCATAGTGCGATCGGAAGGAATTTATGCCAATGAAAAATCCACTGACACCAGCTGGGATCGAACCAGCGACCTTTCAATTTGTATCACAGCACCTTAACCACTGAGCTACCGCGGTCTCCCACCAAGAATGAGTGTATACTTTTATTTATCAGCTTTCAGAGAAAGTTAGCGTATTTTTTTTCCGTTTTACTCCCCTCTTCCCACTGCTCCCCTGTGTGACAGTACAGTCGCTCTGTATTTTTATTGTAATGCCTCCCGATTTGGTACCCTGACCTAACTGCACCTGCCTCGTGAAGACACTATAATTTATAGGGCACGGCTGTTAACGTCAGAGCCAAAGTCACTAATTTCTATGCTGCCACCAGCCAGATTCCGACCAAATTTAGACTGTTGGTAATCTGACAAACTGCTCTGCCACACAATATAGTAAAATACAAAATGCGCTCACCATTATTTCTCATCCGGAAGATGATAGATCCACGTTGACTCGTAGCGTTGCAGAATTGGAGTTTTGTGACGTAACAAAAGCCTTCTGTGACACAAATTTTGTCTGTCTGTTGTGTGTAAATATAAACTCAATTCGCAAGTTTTCATTTGTGTACTATATATTGCTGCATTCGCAGGGCATACTGTAATGCTGCTGTGGGTACAGTGACTTAGTTCTGCTTGCTGTAAACAAAATGTAGTTGTGTTGAACAGTGTAAATGCCGAAAAAATTTAAAAATTCAGGTAAATGTTGAACAAACGTGTCATTAAAAATTCGCGTCGGCAAAGTTGGGGGATTTTGTACAACACAAAATGGCGGTTTGCTGTTTTTAAATGTACGTTCAGAATTATTTTAATATGTTGAGCATCTCCTATAGCAGCAACTGTAATTAAATCATAATATAAGTGGATATTCTCTATCCTTGTTCCTGCAATTAGTTCGCAATTTTCCGGTAAGTGAAGTGAAACGTTTTTTTTCAACATGTTGTGCAAAGTAGTAGAGTTTTTCAAATTTATTGGCAATTTCCCCATAATTATAGACTGTATAGCGCCCATCAGTTCGTCGTGTTGTTGAGTCAGTTGCAGTACAGCCAATTCTAACTGTCAAATCGCAGTAAATAAAGCACTTTTACCGTGAATTGTGATATTTAGCCACAATATGTCTCTGGTAATCTCCGAAAATTTTCGTGAGACTTAATCATGTAATCCCTGATAATACCAGATAAGTTTGCAATAAGCGTCGGCATTCACGCTAGTAACGGTATCTAATTTCTTTATGTAAGTAAGCTGATTAGCTACAGAATGAACAATATCTTGCTGTTTGGACTGTAATTCATCAAAGTTATTATGCAAAGAAGTTATGTCAGAATCAACAGCTGTACCAAACAAGGTTTTCAACATGGCGCCACCGAAATTAGTCAGGCCCCGGCGAGGATCTAATTTCGGTAAAATCTGTTTAAAAGTATGCAGTTTAGTTTCCAAAGTCGTCAATAAAGTGCCTGTTGATTTCAGTTCAGAATTAAAAGTAAACTCTTGCTCTCTTTCTTCTACTCTTAGCAAATCTCCTCTAATTATGGAAAGGGCTTCCTCATACGGTTCCATTTTGACATCTATCACAATACGCCAAACGTTATTGCTGAACATAATGTCTCTTTCCCTGGAAAATATAACGCTGCTGTTTAGTGGCTGGGCAAACGTCTCTGCCGCTACCGAGATGAGCAGGCATCCTGTAACAACGAGAAATTTTAAACTAAGTGGCATCTTCAGTTAACAAAGCCGTAATGCAACATGTAACTACTAGCTTGTTACTATTTTTATTTAGGTACGTCACTGCATGAGTCATTATTATGTAGTCAGCTGATCGTTATTCCAACTGTTACTAAGGCTGCAGGGAAGTGTGTTGTGTATCAGTTGGGTGTGGCATTCTCTACCGCATGTAAGACATAGCACTTGTCTCAGCTATGTTAGGGTCCTGTGTTTATGCTTCAGTTCGTGCTCCGGTAAGCGGCGGTTCTGGCCTCGCGTCTCCAAGTTCGCGCCTCGATCGCGGTGTACTGGGGGGTTCGTAGTTCAGGTCCCTGCGCTCTGAGAGGGGCGTATCAACTCTTTGTTTTGCGGATTCAGGTGTGTAGGGATCTTGACTTGGTAGAGTTCCGGGTTCGACTCCTGTTTCCTGTGGTTGTATTTCTAATAGAGGAAAGGAACCAATTCGTATATCTTATTCTTCTTGGTTTTCTGACTTTGGGAATAACTTATTTATTTGTTTCTTGGATGCTTCCGGCTCTTGTTTGGATTTCCAAATTTCCGGGTCATAAGCCTTCTTTAACCTGTTTACATGTACAATTTGCTTCTTATGATTCATGATGATTATCTCGTAGTTCAGGTCTGATAATTTGGCAGTAATCTTAAAGAGTCCAGTCCAAAATTTATGGGAATTAAAACACTTTCCGGGCTTCCGGGCGGGGTTGTACAGATAGACTATGTCCTCTGACTGGAAAATTCTTAGTTTCGCCTTTCGGTCATATAGCCATTTGTTGTTCAGATGGGACTGTCTGTTCGCTTTCTTTACTGCTTTGTAACCTGGTTGTGGGCTAAACTTAAAGTTTTCTAATTGGCGATCCTGATCAAAATTTTCTTTTTCCTTTGGAAGTTTAGCTTTCAAATTGCCACTATTTGGCAGTGACATTTCCCTTCCATGAAGCAAATAGTACGGGCTGTAGGCTGTCGTCGTGTGTGGTGTCGCACGGTAAGACATTAAGTAAAATGGCACTACTATGTCCCAGTTTGTGTTTGCAGAATCGAAGTAATGTGAGAGACCTGTATGTGACGATCTGTGAAATCGTTCCACCATTCCATTGGATGAGGGGTGATAGCTAGACGTATTTACTATCCGAAATCCCAGTATTCTGCTGGTTTCCTTAAAAGAGGAAGACATGAATGATCTACCTTGGTCAGTTATTAGTGTAGACCCTGTGCCATGCCGAGTAACAATCTGGGTGGCATATACCCTGGCACAAGTTTCTGCAGACTAGTCCGGAATTGGAAACGCTTCCACGTCTTTTGTGAAGTGGTCTATAAAGTTTAGTAGGTATTTATTTTTCCATGGAGTTGTCAAATAGGGGCCCGTGATGTCAACAGATGTGACCTGGAAAGGGGCTGTAGGCTCATCCAGTTCTCCTAGTGGGGCTACAAATATTCTGTCCTTCCGTCTCTGACATGGGTCATATTTCTTGACATAGTGTTCCACTGATCTTCGCATACCGGGCCACCAGTAACGGTGAGAGATCAAATCAAATGTTCTCTTCATTTCGGGATGGGCAACATAAACCGGATCGTGGTTTGCTCTTATCACATCTCTTATTAGGGAGTGGAGTACTACCAGCTGGTGTTTACGATCGGTTCGACGCTTTTATAAGACGCCATGTTCGTTCAGAAAATATTCGCTCGTGCCAGAGGGGTGTCCTGAGTTTCACGAATTACAGGAAGAGCACTTTTTCTTGTTCTTCAAGGAATCTTTCTTTATTTGGAAGGTCATCTTCCATTATGGCACCTACATGTCGACTCAAGACGTCAACGTGACTAATTTGGGTGCCAGCTTTGTGCTCAATAACAAAGTCAAATTCAGATAACATAAGGCTCCACCGCATCAATCGGGAACTACAGTCCGAGAAATTGCGTATGTAGGACAATGGTGCGTGATGCGTGATCAGTTCTAACCAATAACTGCTTTCCGTACAGGTAACAACGAAAATATTTCGTTGCCCACACTATTGCCAGCATCTCAATCTCAGAGGCACAATAGGATTGTTCTGCTCTGTTCATTTGCCTATTGGCGTAGCAGTTGGTCGCTCCATACCATTCTGTACCTGAGACAAAATAGCGGTGACTGCTACTTTTGAGGCATCTGTAGTGAGGATAAACGGAATATCAAGATTGGGGTAGGCCAACACGGGCGCTGTACACAGTTTATCCTTTATACTTTCGAAGGCTTTTTGCTGACTTTGACTCCATATAAATGGTCTGTCCTTCTTGGTTAGCTCAATGAGTGGTTTTGCCACACCGGCAAAGTCCAGTATTAGCCTTCGATAAAATGAAGCTAAGCCAAATATGCGCGAATGTCCTTGACGTTTTTCGGAGTGGGATAGTTTCTCACAGCCTTTATCTTATCAGGCGAAGCTGAAACTCCCTTTTCGGGTAGCACAAACCCTAGGTAATTCTCCTGAGGCTGTGCGAACACGCACTTGCCAGGTGCAGCTGCAAGTTAGCCTTGTCAAACCTCTGTAATACATTTTCCAGTCTCAGTGCATGTTCTTGCACCGACCAGGAAAATATAATTACATCGTCAATGAAATCCCAGCACTCCGTGCAACTAGCTCTTTCAAGACAACATCCATCTGCCATTGAAAGGTCGATGGGCTATTCGACAAACCAAAGGGCAGTTTGTTGAACTCATAGTGTCCGGATGGAACTGAAAAGCCTGTGCGTTCTTTGTGTTCCTCCCTTAATGCTGATCTGCCAGAAACCACTATAGCAGTCAAGGACACTATATTACTTGGAGTCGTGTAGGTTGGAGGTCGTTTCTTCAAACACCGGTAGGGTATATGTATCGAACTTAGTCAGGGAATTTAGGGCTCGAAAATCGACACAGAACCTAATTTTCGTTTGGCCGTCCTCACTCTTTTTAGGAACCAATATGGCGGGATCGACCATGGAGACGTACTTTCTCAATCTACGCCTTCATCCAGCACTTTTTTCACCTGAGTTTTCATTTCATCCCGTAACGCATAAGGAACTCGGTACTGGGGTTTCCTTATCGGTCGCGTATCTTCTAGCACTATTTGGTGCTGGATTACGTCGGTACCTATGAAGTCGTTTGATTCGATCACTTGTTTCTCCTCCTCTGATAGGCGATCGAGTATCCCTAGCAGTAGCTTCCGGTACAGAAACTCGTTCCTCTTCTTTCTTTTTCGGTCGTTAACTAGATCAGATTTTGGTTTGTTTTCTGCATTTATTTTCTTTACTAATTCCTCTGTAATCTCCTCTGCTACACCGAGTACAGTAGCTTTAGGGATGATCATTTCTTCCTTACTAAAATTGGCGACCATGACCAGCGCGCGGTTATCTGGCGTCCTAACTGTATCACAACTGTCTCGTGACGTCACTTGGGAGGATCCGTTGGATCTTAGTTCTACTCGCGACAGTCCTCGGGCCGAAAGTATCCCTTCAATAGGAATTTGGGCTGGTTCTACACAGACCAGAGGTTGTAGATTCGACTTCCTGTGAGAATCCAATCGACCTACAATTATCTCTCGGCACCTCGCCTGTATGGTAACATTCTCCGTAGCTCTTACAAGCCAACACTTAACTTGTGGTCTAGCTGTCTCAGGACGGGGGCTGGCTGAAAGCTGCTCGTCTATTAGGTTGGGGCTGCGACCTGCTTCGCCCTTGGGAAACACCGTGAGTGCCACGTGTCCTGTCGACGAAACGCTATTCACATGGGGCACCCTGTCGATGTCGGTAAATAACATTTTACCGCATTCGAAGTCTATTTTGGCACCTTACCGATCTATGAAATCGGTGCCCAGTAGACCAGCTGCCTTAGTGGGGAGCGAGCACGCGAAGGAGTGCGTGAACTCAATTCCGTTCAGTAGGAAAGTAACTGACTGCTGTCCTCTGATATCACGGACGTCTCTTGTTACTCCACAGGGTTCCAGTGTGGTAACTTGTACGTTACTTCTCGATATGCCGCGCTGCATAATCGATACGTTGGAGGCTGTGTCCAAAATTAAGCTCCTCAACATATTCTCTATTTCCGCTGATATAGTGGGTGTGCCGTGCTCCAACAGAATAGGAACCGTAAGTTTCCTGACAGCGTTTTCAGGGGCGTTGAGGCGAAAGCAGCTGCCTTCCTTTACACCTCTCTTGCGTTTCCCTGACTCGTGGTTTTCTTTTCGCACTCCCTTCTTGTTCTGAGTGTGGACTTTTCGCCCGAAGAGCGTGAATATTTCGAACGTTAGCTCGGGTTCCTTTTTCCAGGCGAATTAGTGGAGTTCGCTTCCCGATTGAGCCGTGTTTGACGCTGTCTCGCGAAGAGTCCAATTCCCTCACACTCATAGCATATAAGTGCAGCTTTGATCTGCGCGTTCCTACTTGCTGAGGTTTTTGGCTTCTTGTTGCTACGTGAGGTCTGACTGCACTGACTTCGCGCTTGAGGTGCCGCATGCCTCGCGTCAGCTGCGGTATGCGACCTGTGGTCCGCGTGTCGTGTCGGGCTAGGCGAACGCACTCGGAGCGAATTATCGACGCTAGTGGAAAAAGCTCTCGCTAAACCTTTCCTGCTTTTCCGCTTCTTGTACGGAAAGCACCGTTTTCAAAGTTTGGTCTAAATGTGAAGGATTTGAAAACCTAACCTGTCTACCAGGAATTCCGGTCAAACCGGCCGCGAAACTAACCAGAAGCATTCGATCCGCGTTTTCATAATGGATGCGCTGAGCTACAGGATCATCCACTTTGCAGACTATTTTCTGCGCCAAAGCTCTGCATATATTTGAAAATTCCTGGATAGATTAGTTACCAGACTGTCTAGCTGTTTGTAGCCTCATGAAGTGGTACTGATCGGCGTGGGTGTCGCGAAACGTGTGTCTAAACATGTCTTTGAACTTTTGCCACGTCACTCCTGGCGCGTGCAATTCTGAACACCCATTGTGGAACTGTTTGTCTACGTCACTAAGCCAGAGGACTGTGATCTCCAGTTTATCTGTGTCTAGCCATAAACCCATACGACCAGAACTTTCGATACTAGACAGAAATTCCTCTAGGGGAATCCCCATTTCTGACCCTGACCATTTCGGAATCAAATAAATTAATCGTTGAATCTTTGGTGTCTCTACGGAAATCCGTTCCTTTAAACGTTGTGATTCTGCGTTAGTTTCTGCCAACTCAGCTCGCAGTTGCGCTTCGGCCATGATGGAAAAATCTGTGTCAATACATTAAACAAATACTTAAATTTTGAATTTTGGAGTTCTGACTTCTTTTCAACAATGTCCCAGTAATAACCTATAGTTTGAGTCCTGTAAAATAGTGTGCAATTCGCTGCGGGTGGTAAATACCTATCCCACCGCTGCAAACCAATTTGTAATGCCTCCCGATTTGGTACTCCGACCTAACTGCACCTGCCTCGTAAAGACACTATAATTCAAAGGGGCGCGGTTATTAACGTCAGCGCCGAAGTCACTAATTTCTATGCTGCCACCAGCCAGATTCCAACCAAATTTAGACTGTCGGGAAATCTGACAAACTGCTCTGCCACACAACGAAGTAAAATACAAAATTCGCTCATCTATATTTCTCAGTTAACTTATCTAATACTCCAGGGACATCAATCAGTGTTCAACAGTGCGTCAGTTATGTCAAAAAAAAATTTAATAATTAACCCACAAATATTTAATATTAAAGTAAAAAAATAAAAATATACAAACAACCATAATTTATACAGTCACAGTTTAACAAATAAAAGGTTTAAATTTAGTTTTTCACTCAAATACTCGTCTTGCCTCCCTTTATAAAGCCCAAATGTACACCCAAAATTTAAAATAAATTTCTAAATAATTTTCCTAAATAGTTATTCGCCTAAATTGCTCAACTCGCGTAAACTAACTCGAAACGGGTTTCTAACGCGTCCGACACAGCTTACCTTGGATACTCAGGAGAAGTCTGTGTCTCGTACACACAATATAAATTCTTCTTCAGCGTCGTCAAAGTCAGTACAGAACTTCACGTTGATCAAACACGTAAGTATAACCAAAATTTCCACGAGAATGACAGCGTTCACCTGGTTACAGTGGACTATATAGAGTAGGGCCGCTGACACATCTAAAAATGTGCGTATTCTTCAGTGCATTGCACAGTTTGCCACGGGGGAGTTCATTGAAATTTCATAGACTCCGCTACTTTACGGCAAAAGAGAAATCAATGTCTAAGTTGCACATATTTGTAAGTGCAGTGCACTGCTCTTGTCGGCATTCGAAACCTTGCCGCGTCTGTGCGCGACTGATTTCCCAACTCAAATTTATAAGTACATTGTTCATTTATTACATTATCTTGTTTTCCTAAAATGTGAAGCCATTGAACTGATATGGTTTTAGAGTGGGCTATCATTAGATTCAGTATAAAGCCATCTGTAATAAGAGATCAGAGGTACAGTTTTGACAGTCACAAACAAGTTTTCGTTCACTTTAGACTCCTGTCGCAACAATGTTAGACTTTGTTCGCGACGGCAAGCATATAATGACACCCATCTTGATGGACAAATTTTGTCTTAATTGTTTATTACGTGTTCTTACTACGCAGTGATAAGTTTATGCATTATTTTGGTCCATAAAGAACAGTTTGTGCATTATTTTGGTCCATAAAGAACAGTTTGTGCATTATTTTGGTCCATAAAGAACAGTTTGTGCATTATTTTGGTCCATAAAGAACAGTTTATGCATTATTTTGGTCAATAAAGAAAAGTTTATGCATTATTTTGGTCCATAAAGAACAGTTTGTGCATTATTTTGGTCCATAAAGAAGAGTTCGTGCATTATTTTGGTCCATAAAGAACAGTTTGTGCCTTATTTTGGTCCATAAAGAACAGTTTGTGCATTATTTTGGTCAATAAAGAAAAGTTTATGCATTATTTTGGTCCACAAAGAACAGTTTGTGCATTATTTTGGTCCACAAAGAAACGTTTATGCATTATTTTGGTCCATAAAGAACAGTTTATGCATTATTTTGGTCCATAAAGAAGAGTTTATGCATTATTTTGGTCCGTAAAGAACAGTTTCTGCATTATTTTGGTCCATAAAGAACAACGTGCACTTCTGTTGCCAGAACCACA
>Ga0131853_10027211_pt1 | contig 10273 bp, 6 predicted proteins | sample TergutLab28metaG_FD_92764 | JGI IMG/M metagenome (GOLD analysis project Ga0131853, IMG submission 92764) | Labiotermes labralis P1 segment gut microbial communities from Petit-Saut dam, French Guiana - Lab288 P1 (version 2) (version 2) | ecosystem: Host-associated > Arthropoda: Insects >... | reverse complement strand
ACAGGAAGACGTGAGATTTAGCAACGAAATTGGTAAGGCATTAAAACAGGTACGTACAGAGCATAAAGGCGGTGTTGCAACACTGGTCCCTACACACACCTTAAAAGAGGAGGTTATTTCCCCTCCTGGTTCTGTACAGCTTCCGGCACTGATTCCCACAACCGCCGTCCCTTTGGATACTTCTCACCAAGTTCTGGAACTGGAAAATCCCGTGTCCATAGAACATGCTAAACTGGTGACAGGTGGAAAACCTGTCCCAGTACACCACACAAGGGTAGTCGAGAAACCCATTCCTGTGCCCCACGCAATCCCTGTGGAGATCACGAAACTCGTACCCGTTGATCGACCAGTCCCATTCCCTCAACCAATCACTGTCCCACACCCGGTTCCTGTCCCATACCCTGTACCTCATCCGATAGGTGTGCCTGTACCTCATCTAGTTCCATACCCCCACCTTGTTACTATCCCATATAAAGAACTGCCTCCAGTCAATTTTCGTAATGGACATCACGTTCAAACATTCCCCAGGAACACGCCCTTGCCATTCATCTTGAAAACTTTGCAGTACAGTGGAGGACGGTACGGTGAGCCAGTGTCTTTAAAACCCCACCGGTTCCGACTACCGAGCCTTCCACAACGTGCGTACCTGACGCCACCTCCACTGAAATCTAGTGGAAGAGGCCAGCAACAAACCAAGCATTTTGATAATCTTAGGCCCATTTGTATTGAATATGGTTTTAAACCTCCTTTAGTTCCATCATTACAAATTGACGACATTCCCCAATCTGCATTCGGTCCCCCGAAGAAAGACTGAAAGCTTACGTAGGTTTAATAATACATTATTTATATCAAAATCGAAACAGTAAAATGTTTCTCATAAATGTACCAAAAACCAGTGAGATATCCGTTTTAATGATAGTTTCACTTACACATTTCTTCACTGGCTTATGGCATAAGAGCTCTCAATTTTGTGTACCCCTGTACTGAATGCATGTGCACATTCTATGTAAATAAACCACCTTCATGTAATTACGAACACTGCTTTGTCTTCTACATAACCCGAAACGAACATTTTCCATAGAGACCACAAAAAAGCGTGTTTCGAATATATATATATATATATATATATATATATATATATATGGTGCCAAAAAACGTATACACATTGTAAGAAAGGAAAAAATATATTAAAATTGTACGAGGCTTATTCAAAAAGTAAGTACCGTTTCGCTGTAAAAAACAATCGAGTAAGATTTCATATAAAATTTTATTGGTATCAGAATCAACATTCTTCAAACTATTTTTCTACATATCCGCCGCCATTTTTGAGGCAATTATCGTAGCGGGGCACAAGTTTTCGTATACCCTCCTCATAGAATGCGGTCGCCCGCGATGTTAGCCACTACTGACAATGTCATAGAGTAGAGTTCTTGAAATCTGAGGAAAGTGCAGAGACAGATCAGAAATTGTGAAACGTCTGTCATCACGCACTCTTTCGTTGACCGTACGCACCAAATCATCATTCACCAAAGATGGACGCCCACTTCGCGCCTCATCGTGCACGTTCTCTAGTCCTTCATTGAACATCCGAACCCATTTCCTAACCATGCCATCACTCATTTCATCGTTACCATGCTCCTGACAGATCTGGTGATGAATCTCACTTGGTAGCACATTACTAGGATTCAAAAAACGAATTACAGACCTATTTCACAGTCGGCGGCCCCTTCAATTGTCTTAAACATGTTTAACGCACAGGAACAAACATTAACATAACACGAATTTCACGAAATGGCGTCTGTAGCTTCTCAATTGATATAGGCAGTCACTGCACATGCGCAAAGTGACAGTCTCGAGGATGCGCGAGAGATATGCGCAGACGGTACTTACTTTCCGAATAACCTAAGTAATACTCAATTTATACCGATAAAAAAAGTTGAATACAAATCCCGTTTGAGCGAACGTCCTACTACACATTGCAACCGTAATTCAATTCAACTTCCAAAAGTAATACATAGATAACATCTCTTAAAATGTGTACACATTTTTTAATGTGTATAAATTTTTGTGGCACCCCCTGTCTATAGTATATATCAGTACTGTGAACTACTTATGTAAATATACGTGCAAACAAACGCGAAATTTTTAAATTTTTAAACAAGTATTAAGGAATTTTAATTTTGTTGGCTGAAAAATATTACTGTTCGCAGTTTTTCAGTCATCTTTTATTAGTTATTTACTTAAGGCGATGAATCATTTATATCTGAAGCCACCTAGGAAGCAATATGGGTTCCTTTCACCTCATCGATAACGCTTATCTGAAGGAAATTGGACTAAACTAAGCCACGTTATATTACATAATAAAATAGCACCTGTTACATGACATTTCGCAAGTGGCACATGGTTAGAAATGAGAATAAAGCTGGCCAAGAAGTTTTCAAGGATTCGAATCTTGAACACGAGTTACAAAAATACGGGGTAAACATTAATAGGTGGAGAGCATTTATCTCTTTTTAAGAGCACTTCGTACAACTTGAAGACTTACGTGCTGAAACTTGTAAAATGGTGACATTTATAAATATTCTTTAAATAACACTGTGCATTAAGAAATTTGTTCGTAGCTAATGAGTTATAGGTGTTTTGTGTGCGTATGACAGGGGAGAATAAGGCAGTTTAATAGTGGTAACATGAATTTGAATTTTAACACGTTACAAAGAGTTACACCATATTATTTACAACGAAACTATATACGTCAATGTACAATTTGATAGAGACTGCGAAACCGATATACATGTAATTTAAAACCGAACACAGATGGGGTTGTTGTGCTTACCTTTACACTGTTAAGGGATGAGGTTTCGGGGAGTTGAGGGTCACCTGTAGAAGGGTGGGTAATGGAATCTAGCCAAGCGGTTACCAACATATTTACGCCCACCGTAAACACGAGTTTCACTAAAACAGAGGTAATAGGAAAGTGTATCGCGAGTCGTGCGTAGAACAAAATGACATAGCCATAGAGGGTGAAAAGGGGAGAAGAGGGAGGGGAGAAGCAATTTTTGTTATTTAAAGTGGCATTCAATTGTAATGAAACGCGTTCGCTCTGATTTCAGGGCGCCTGCACTAGGCATATCTGTTCAAAGTAACGATTTAAAGCCCTAGTTGTCTGCTTGCTATGCATTTCCTGTTTGTTTAGTAGCAATGTTTAGACTGTGTGGGCGATGCTCACAAAACTCAGAAATGTAATGAAACTGCGTTTGTTGTATAATTTGAATTATAACATAAGAGCTAACAATAAAACCATTACGGAAAATGTTGGGAGAATTAAATATTTATTAATTACTAAACTCAGCCCATCAGAATTTTTCCCCAGAAACAAATAATTGAAAGGTTGAAAAGAAACCCATCCTCCACGGAAACAAAGTTTTATTACAACGTTACTAAGATTCCGCCGATCGAAACTTCGCTACTCGGAATCAGATTAATCCAGTCCCAAGACTTAAATCACCTCTGATTCATCTTACTATAATCTACATCTAGGTCTCCCTGTTATTTCTTACCTTCTGTTTATCCAACTAAAATTCTTCATGCACTTTTCATACGTCTGTTGTTTGTTACAAGCCATACTGTCTCATGTCACTGCAGTACACGGACATTCCTACAGAAATATTTGGTGAAAATTACGAACTATGAAGTTCCTCATTATTCAGCGTTCCCCAACCATCTCTTAATTCCTGCCTCTTAGAGTGGGAAACCAAGTACCGTATAGTACAATATAGCAAGTCCATTATGCCGCAGCTTCTCTTTTTATTTAGAAAATCACACCCTAGTGCAGTTAACATGTACCTAATATCGAAGAGTATATTGGCTCTCTCTCTCTCTCTCTCTCTCTCTCTCTATATATATATATATATATATACACATACACATACACTTGCAATGTCGCATTCTATTATACTGATAGTAATAAAATTGTTGTAATTAAATTCTAACTAACTTCTGAGATGTGCGCTGTTTTATCGGGCGAGAAGTACCCCTTGTTTCAAAAAATTGTACTCCATTCTGAAGACAAAGACAATATGATTTTTGAAAACGTTGGACAAAATACTCATCCACCAGCAAAAGCACACATTCTAGAAGATGTGAAAGTCAGGAAAGCTGCTACGATAACCTCAAATCTCATAAAACCCGATTCTACGAAGAGGAAGACACCATAACCAACGTTCTGGAAACACTTTGTAATAAAAGAAGCAGTTGCTTTTACACGGTGTTTTTATTCTTTGCTGTTAATTTTCCGACGAATATTAAGTGGGATTACATATTGCAAGAGTTGGTATAAAAACTTACAACGCCTTGAAACAAACATCATAAAATATTTAAAGCTCAGATGTGGGCAATGTGAAAGACTCAGATGTTGATCCTCACTATTTACATTCTGCGGGGGTGAAAGCAGCAAGGAACAAAGAATAAAATTCCCCATAAGAAATTCTGGAGCACGCCAGTAAATGAGGACAGAAAAATATGTTCATATTCAGCGATGATAAAAGTTCTGTACATTTAGTACACTTTAAATGAAAGACCATAAGCTTATTTTTTAGTCCGAAAATTATTATACCGCCACGGGGTTTGTTCCGAACTTCAATTTATTTACTTCAAAGATGTAAATTATTCGGCGCAGTTGTTGCGTCAAGTCAGAGACTTTTATTTAAAAAATTCCCATGTGATAAAAGTAAGGTAGAAATGAAAGTTCTTGATCCCATTTGCTGTTACACGTGGAAGGAACGAAGATTGCCACATTGAAATTTCTTCGTTTTTTTACAAAAATTATCAGAGGCTCTCAAAACTGGAACAAAATTCAATGTGGCCGAAATCAAAATTCAAATTACAAATTACCTGGCACTTTTCCTAGCAGACTACTAAAGCTGCTCCGCTATCCGTCTGTGTGTACTCACGAAGTAAGTAGAAAACAAAGAATGTGCTACATCGCGAGTTGTTACTGAGTTCTAAGAAACAGAATTAATTTCATATTAAAGGAATAACATGCCAGCAAGTGCATAACAACTTAGAATCATATATATAAAACAAAGGCTGTATCTCAACTAAATTAGCACAATTTTCGTATGTTACTAAGATAAACAACTCTTTATGTAACTGACGTAGATTGTGTGTACTTGTCTAACACAACCATAAAGTATTTTCTACATAAGGTATAATTACATGTTTCGGCGGTTGATAATGGCCATCTTCACTTTGTATATGAAATATTTATTAAGCAGTTATACAAAACATACATTGATTGCTTATATGGAGTAGGGAGGGGGTAAAATGGGCACGAGATCTCGTATCTGTCGAAAAGGTTGGGCGGTGTGGGTTACATAAGAGGTTCATGCTGTTACCAAGCTATGTCTTAGCTTATTATAGTTAAATCTATGGTAGGCATCATATTATGCCTATGTGTGCTGTGTAATTATACTAAAGTATAAAACGTCCTCAGATATAAAAGGTTACCATGCGGCGCTATCTTTCAGTTACAATAGCCGTTAATGCTAGAGAGCATTGTACTGTAATCAAAGAGAGCTAGACTATTCGGAATAGAATCAAATTACTTAAGACATAAGCCAGGAGTGGTATAACCTGAACACGAAGTTAAGGCGTGCCATCACAGTGTCTGATGGCACTAACTGTAAATGTTAACCGTCTTACGATAAGTGACACCGTGCAGACTGCCACAACTGTCATGATGTTTCGCAGATTCCTGCTGCAAACATAATCAGCCTTGAAATGTCTGTACATTTTTACCAGAAGAGACGGTGTCACATCCCGTGAGACGTGTATATTCCCTGTACTGGACCTATGCGTTCCACAAGAAGTGCTGAGTTATTTACTGGTCAAGCGAATCTCGATGTCTTATTAAGGTCACTGCTCGGTGAAGTAAAGTACACAACTTATGTACGCCTAATATCTTATGCGATTTTTGTTTATGAGGGTTGGTGATAGAGTATTCAAGACAGAACTCAAATTGTAGAGGTCGTGGGCTCTAAATACAGTACTGTAACAATAGATTGAAGTTCTGTCATGGCTGTCAATTTCAAGCACTGTTCATAATATCTAAATTGACAGGTGTACTTAAAAACACCTTGGTCTTGCCCGTTGTAAAGTATAAGACAATATTTTAATTTTCGTTAAATTATGAGGTCAACGAGTATTACAGATTAATAAAACAGGACGAAGTGCTTATGTCACCGAGTGACTGGGCACACAAGACAACTCATCTCTTTAGGTTTATTTATTCGCACACACACACACGCAAAACAACTGACACTGTGCAGATTATTCATCACTCAACATGTGCTCTTAAGACATTGTTCTTTGATGTAGACGTGGAATTACGAGTTCATTCTTTGACTAAATCATGCATAACTTTAGTGGAAAGAACTGAAGAGGTTCACTGACATTACTGTGCAGAGTTGATGAGTGTAGGTGGTGACATATTTATGATCAATGTTTGTCGGTCCATCTCGTTCACCACTCAGGTTTTACAGGATAATGGAGATTAACAGTCAACATGGTATTATGTTATCGGCGAGCCACGTCCGACCGCAACTTATCCAGATTTCTTCAGTACGGATGGTCCGCGTGCAGCCTTTTCATTTTTAAATAAATACATTTCCAAGTGTGGTCACATGACGTAATGCGGTTTTTTGCATATGGTCCAACAACTCAGAAAATTTATTTATATTTATTTTACGTACTATCTTACTTATTTCTGTCATACTATAATTGCTGTGTTTATCACAGAACAGAAAACGTCAACGTTACCGGAGAAGAAGTCTCAGTATGTTGGGTGGCTCTTTCAGAAAGAGCATAAATCCAGCCTCTACGATTTCCGAGGGAAAAAACGAAGGACACCAGCAAGTAGTCCATCGATACACGAGTAGTATAAGAAGTTCATGAAGAATGTGTCTTTCGGTAGACAAGATCCATTCCAGCACAAGTGCAGAGGATGTGGGACGGATCCGAGCATCGACTGTGCGCAGCGCTCAGAAATGTCTTCGCATGAGCAGTGGTCAACTGAAATCACGACACTCAACACACATGCGCGCAAGATTAAAACTCCATTGGCACTCAGACCCAGCGATCATGAAATGAGTCAAGCTTACACCTCAGACATACTGGGAAGACCACATAAACACAAATGGATTCCTACAACGTAAGGTATTTTCTGAGGAGGCTACATTTTATGTCTCAGGGAGAGTCAACGGTCGCAACGTTAAGAAGAGAGGTTATGAAAGTCTTCATGCTTTGTTCGTGCATCCGGATCCTGTCTGCCGAAGGATACTTCCAGCCTCCATGCGTGTCTTTTGTCACTCAAGTATCAACGGTCTACCTGGTAATGTCCTTTGGTATTCCGCTCAAAAATTACGGTAGTCGAATCTATTATCAGTGAACCACACCGCACACTGAGCCTTCCTTGGGGTGTCGACATTTTTAGTTTCCTACGCAAAAAATAAAAACAATAAACATAAATAAGATATGTAAATAAGCAACAAATCAACTTTATGGGGTTTTAACAATATGCAAAAAAATTGCGTAACTCTATGTGACCCCATTCGGAATTTGGACTTATTCAGATTTCCAAAAGTTTCACGTCTATCTTTTTGCGTTACCACATCTAAGTACTCTAATTAAATGACAACATAACACATTTGATAGCATTTTTTAAATTACACATTTAGTTAGTTTGGCTGTTTGCTTTTGTAACAAAAAATAAAAACAAAGCTTCTTGGTCCGGTAATGTTACGGCAGTAAATCACCCAGCTCATCAGCCATTTTAATATTTCCCTTAATGTCCGCAACACACTGAACGTTATAACAACCTTCTCCATTTACCTTTAACAGACACCATCAACAATGTAACAAACAAAAGGGATATTCAGCTTGAGTATTAAGGTCAATCCTGAAGGAAGATTGTAGAGCAGAAAGTAATTACTGCAGTTTTCTCTCTAAACACCGCAGTTTCTGATATATTCATCGAAACCTACAGGTTTCATGAATCTTTCTTTATTTTTTCGAATTTTGAATCTAACATGAAAAAACTATACGCCCATTAGAAGAAAATGTGTGAACAGGTTCCACAGAAAGCTGATATGCTACTCTTAAATTATATTACTTGATTCATTGATGCAATGAATTAGACACAAGATGGACTTAAGAATAAGATCGCTACAGTAAAACAACTTCGATAAAAGCAACCCAAAAATGAAGAAATAAGAAAGAAGTGTTCATTCCGATAATGTCTTGCTAAAAACCACAAATGTCAATGTAATGGTCTCGCCGTAACATGACATGAAGGCATAGCAGGAATGTGAGGTATAGCTCAAATCACTGTTACCCTCGGCACTAGATAGGAATCACTGATTAACGCCACGCCCTGGCCGCTTTAACCCTGAGAAAGGTCCCAGGTACCCACTGTACAGAAGGCTGGGTGGGACCCAAGACCGGCCGTGACGGTTGTGGAGAACAAGAAAATCTCTTGTGCTCACTGGAGTTCTGACTCCGTAACGTCCAGCCTTTAGTGAGTCGTTATACTGCCTACGCCATTCCGGCCCCCGTCTAATTGCTATACCGTACAAAACCACAGAGGGTTCGTCCGAAACAAACATACCTCTTTCCTCCTTTGAACATGCAGAGACCTCTCTGAGGATATGAAAACGTCTCAGCTGGTACTGTATGACAACTAGCTAAAGCGCTAACTTTCAGTAGGTTCTGTCTGTATGCCAGCACAATTTGGGATGAAGTAAGTAAAACTCTAAAGCTGGCTAGCAACAAGTATAAACCAGTGAGGATTAAATACTCATTTCTTAACATACACTGTTGTTTTAATATGACTGTCCTTTCTGTTCACAACAAACACTGGCTGAGGCAAGTACGACTCTATTGTAGTTTTAACAAACTGCTTATTAGCGGTTAAAAGTCTAACAGATCCTTCGTTGTGCATTAAAACAGACTCCAATATGCCACATAATATGTGGACAAGAAGTGATTAAAACCTGTACGAACTTTTCCTAATTGTCTTTAAATTAAAGTTGTTGCTTTCATTGACCTAACTTCTGCAGCTTTCGTTTTGAACAATCAGAATTTTAGTGCACCTCGCCGCTGCAGTATTATAATTGTTAACACAATGATGAGTCATAACCGATTATCACTGAAAAACGTAGTTACCATAGAATACATCCCTCCACTTACCTTCTTCCACCAATTTAGAGCCGCGTACAGAATCTCAGTATTGTACATAAATCTGTCATCGCAACCAGAAGGTACCTGGCTTATATCTCAATCATATTAGTCGCGGTAAAGTAAAGTAAAGTAAAGTGATCCCTTTACAGGTCCGGTGTGGCCCAGAGGGTGGGTAGAGTTATAGCTCTACTCTTCCATGACCGCGGCACTAGAAGGGGTGAGTGGTCAGCAGTACGCCCCGGCCGCACCTTACCCCCGGGAAAGACCCGGTACCCATTTTACAGGAGGCTGGGTGGGAAATGGGCCGGTCTGGAAGGGCGGAAAATCTCGTCCCCACCGGGATTCGATCCCGGACCGTCCAGCCCGTAGTCAGTTGCTATACCGACTGAGCTACCCGGCCCACATTACTGGCGGTAGTTTTGCTTAATCTTAAGGCAGGCACCTGGATTTTGGTTTGAAATAATACATTTCCACCTCCTACCAAATTCCTACATAGTATTACACATATTTATATCATTCACGTTACACAAATTCTATTTTTAACCCGCCTTTAAAAACCTGTCACTGCATAAGCTTACGCCAGACCCAGGATCAGGAACGTTAATGGTAGTACATGCTGACACGTGCTGTGGCTATAACCTACGCGTTGAAGGGCAATACTGTGTATGTTAAGCCCTACATGTAATTCATGTCCTGCAGGATATGTTGGTGGTTTATAAGGTACGAATGCCGCGTTGAACTTCCGTGAATAGCTCGTTCTACGTTACACATAGAGGGAGAACGGTAATAAAACGGAAAAAAGAAATATATAAAAGGACACGTAAAATCCGATCAGCAAAAATAGAGGAATAAACAGAATGAAAAAGAAGACCCCTTTGACTTCATCAAAACTTGGGTGAAAGGGAAACGTAACGGGACAGTGTAATGGTTTGTGTGTGCTACACAGTGTAATGGTTTGTGTGTGCTACACAGTGTAATGGTTTGTGTGTGCTATACAGTGTAATGGTTTGTGTGTGCTACACAGTGTAATGGTTTGTGT
>Ga0131853_10027210_pt1 | contig 10273 bp, 9 predicted proteins | sample TergutLab28metaG_FD_92764 | JGI IMG/M metagenome (GOLD analysis project Ga0131853, IMG submission 92764) | Labiotermes labralis P1 segment gut microbial communities from Petit-Saut dam, French Guiana - Lab288 P1 (version 2) (version 2) | ecosystem: Host-associated > Arthropoda: Insects >... | reverse complement strand
TCTTTAAATATAAAATAAAAGAAAGAATTGGTGAAACCACCCCGAGGCCAAAAAAAAAAAAAAAAAACAAGTTTGTTTTTTTTTTGGGGGGGGGGGGGGGCACGGGTGTATGGAGGTGGCAGCACTTACAATGCCCCAAGGCCCTTCTTAGCAAACCCTCCTTTCTGAAGACAGGTGGCAGGATGAGGGAAAGAATAATGTAATTAGTACACTGGCTAGGCTTGGACTCAAGAGGCTATGGTTCAATTCCTGGCAGAGGTCAAGGAATTTTTTTCTCCTCCAAAATGTCTAAATTACCTCCACAGCCCACCCAGATGTATTACATTAACAGTAATGCTTGTAATATCACAACACTAATGCAGCATGCAAACATCTATTCACATCACAACCTAAAACTTTATTTCTGTAATTGTAGCCAGCATTCCCTAAATGCTACAACTGCTACAGCATATGCCATCAAATATTTAAGTCATTAGAGAGTATCACTGACTGATAACACACATGCAACATGTCAGGTGTTCCATGTCCACAAATTAATAAATAAATTTATTTATTAATTGGAGTGCAACAATCCATTTATTTTAATGATCCTGTACTTATAACTTCAGTAAATTCTTATTTTGAAAGACAAATATTTTCATCAAAGACAGAGCATCCAAACACACAGCTGTACTGGTCTGCATTTAATGATTTTATGGTTATGAACACTGTGGGGTAATAAACTCCAGCAATCAGGGTTCTTCTTAAGAAACTAACAGTTGCTTAGCTAATCAAAAAATGCCCTGGCTCTCATGGTGTATAGCTATTCATTATAGTATTCACAAGAGCCTTGCACTGCAGAATGTCAGCAAAAAAAAAAACATATTTATCTCCATTTCAGTTGAATCCAACTAGCTGTGCGTTTCAACAATAGCTGGCCATCTAAGAAAAGTAAAAGTTTGTCACTATTTGGTTAAAATAGTGTTAAAACAGGAAAGTGCCTTCTTAACTTGAATGTGTTAAGTGACAACATAAAAGCGACACTTACCACTGTGTCATCTCCGTTACTCCCTAAGGAGGAGGTAGTAGATGCATAAGAAGAAGCACCACTGGCAGGTGAATGTGAAAATCCATCTGCTGCAACAGTATGTTGGAGTTTTGGAGAGGTATTTGAAATAATGTTCACATGGAAGTCAGGAGGAAGAGGAGCATGCCTCTTCCCTGACCTAGAAGAACACAGCTGGGCCTGTTTTCTCCGTTCCGCCAAACGCAACAACAAGTCTTGCCGGTCTGGTGCCAAGCAACCATCACCATCTGCTCCCTCTCCTTGAAGAACTTGCAGACACCTGTCTAGGAACTGTATCAAGTATTCAACACTAACCTAAAAACAAAATCACAATTATGTATTCTTCTCATTAAATATAATCATTTAGCCTTATCTAATTATTACATCTTTTATGTATGACATGTTGTATCTTATTTTATACTCACTGTACCATCTTACAAAATCAATGCTTGTACCTAACACTTTCTCAATCAAATTCAGCGTAGCTTCATTAACTAGATAAGTGTTTTGACCTTTAGGTCACCATCAAGACATACATACCAGGTGGTATGAAAAATATGTCATTTTTATGAAGTTTCACTCTGTTGACAATGCAAAATTTTGTGTTTATAAAAATGCAAATGTTCTCTACCTACTGGTCTATCCTTTTAAAATATGAGCATAAAATTGTAAAAAAATATCTAATTACAATATTACATATGGTGTTAGGGCTGTATCTCTTTATAGTATATGTTTGTTACTTCTAACATAAACATAAAAATGTTAAATTCTTTGAATGTATGGTTTGTGTCACAGTTGTTATGTAGTAATACACATCATTTATTATTTAAGTGTACAATCTGTATGCAAAAGTTAAGTACCATTATCACTATATTTGTGAAATTTAAACCGCACTGATGTTTTCAAGGTCACAACACTATTCTTTATTTCATACCCTGTTTTGTAGGAATTTTTTTATCTGTATTTTGTCCCATGTTATACCTGTAGTGGTCAGTTGGTATTTCATACATCTGCAACACAGTGATGTATTACTGCAATTTCCTACAAGGCTCACCTTTCTCACTTTTCACATAAACACAATAAATACCACCACCTCACAAACCACTACTAACACCTTCTAAGCAACATCCATTACGAAGGTAAGATGAGATATAACAGTGCTTAATAACTAGCAATCCTGAACTTCTTCTTCTTCTTCCTAAAGCACTATGGCCCTTTCAGTTTGGTCTTGGCTTCCCTTATAATTGATGCCCATTCCTCTCTAAACAATCCTGAATACTACAGCTAATTCAGCTTTCAGTGAGGTAAACAAACAGGTACATAATGGTAGAAATATAATTTGTCTTCTCAGTGCACAAATTCATCTATGGTCAAGTACTGGGAAATCTGAGATCATCTTCCATAATTCCACAAAATACAATGATAAAAGATCCCCACAAAGAAGAAACTTCTAGATCCAGCAAACAGCAATTACTGACATAACCAATACTAAAAAATTCTCATACTACAAAGTTTAAAAAAATGGTTATACCCTACATTTTAATGTAAATGGTTCTAGTACTGACACACCTCCTACCTGAACGGTAGTTACATAATTTGAAGGAACATAACCCACTTGTCCATTAGAATTCACCACTTGCCACCAATTTCGCTGCTTGGTGTTTGCTTGATGAAGGATAAACATATCACTTTCTTGAAAGCTAAGAGTTTTGGCAAATGTAGCTTTAAAATCGTAAAGAGCTTTCAGCATTTCAAACTGCTCTGAAAATAAGAATAATGCAAATTAAAAAGAGATCACTCATTTTTACACATATACATTGTATACCAAATTCCACTGACAAACCTATGCCTTTTATTTCCAATCAAACCATACTACAGAAAATTAGTCCAAACTGCCTGCACCATCTCATTACTGAATTACAGGCCAATAAAGTATTACTGTCCCTGCAGGGGCTTTCAACTACCCCTGTACCCCTGTCAATGCCTGTAGTAGCATATTTTGGACTGCTGTGCATGACTCCACATGATTAGTTCTCATCACAATTCAAGCAGATGTAATTGCCATTTACAGATACACCCTTACAGACAGGCCGAATATGCACAGGGTGTGCATGTCCTACTCTGGATAACATGGGGCAGCAGGTAAAGTTTTCTTCAGTGGCAAGAATAAGGTTCCAAGATATGACTGAAAATCCCATATGAAAATTTGGAGGAAATTTTAACCCTTTCACGCTTGAATTAAATGTCCAGTGTGGTGTGCAGGAGAGTGAAATTTAAATGAGAGGTGCATAAGGAGGCCATTAAATGGCCTTCATCTATACCTAACATTCAGCATTTTGAACATCACGCTGCGTAATGGGTACGCCTGATGTTAGGCGTCACATGGTTGTCTGTCCAAAGGTGACTCTAACACAGTACAATTGTGATCAAGCTTTTCAACATTACCAGGCCAATCACTAAACTAGCTGTTCCAAGTAATGAACACTGAATTCATCGCACAACCGCCTGCACACTCACTTTAAAATATCAGGTGTTCTGCCTGTAACCCTAGACAGTTCATCTTCTTTGTCTAATAAAGTCCCAAGGACAAGACAACTGAGATATCACCAGATCAAAAAATTCAAGTGAATATAGGTCAGTTGAGTAAGCAGGCCAAAAGAAAAGGCCAGCTAGCCCAATTCACCATGCAGGAAAACAACACTGTACAAGTATTCTCTTGAATCCATGCTGAAATGGGCTGGAAATATGAATGAACCACAACTTCACTGACTGTCTAACAGCACATCTGTCAGCAATTCTGGCAACAGCTGCTCAAAAAAAGTCCATGGAGACAGGTCCTGTCAAGCATGCAGAAAATATGTGGGGGCCAATTAGAAAACCATGAATACCACACCAGAAGGTGATGGAAAATCTTGGCTGGTAGCCTTATTTGACCCTTGTGTGCAGGTCTTCTTCTGCCCAAATGTGACTGTCATGACTGCTAATAATACTCTCTCAATGAATGTACAATGCACTATCTATATAGCACATAATACATGGGAACTGACACTCAATACAGGACTGAATGAACTACTAACAACTCCAGTCACCTGGTGAAGCTCACTAGGCCTACTGCCTGAACCATGAATCATTTTATGAATATAAACATTGCCGTTTATCTGTGCTAAGGAATCATGTATGGCTGCACTGAACTGCATTGAGAAGAGGCACAATTTTAAATATTTTCAATCAATTATATAGTACTACTGAGTATTGTAGTTCTATTGTAAGTTTCAATAAAACTAAATAATAGTCACATCAGGTATCCTAATTTCCAAAATCTGTTAACATGTCATGTTTAAGAAGAGGTGGAGAAGGTACGTTTCCCAAAGAAAGTGTAAAATTCTTTACACTAATTTAAAATAAGGCAGCAGACAAATCTAATCATCTCAAACAAACTAAATTATGAAGAAAAATGGGCATACATATTATATACGGTGGTGCCAAACACCTCATGTGTACAGTACATTTACTTATATATCTTGCGTTAGGAGGGCAATGGAGACCACTGTGCTAGGTGAACCATGAAAGATTAAGTGCCAGAAGTAATGTGCATGGTTCTTTCCAGACTTATGGGTACAAAGTTATGACGTTGTTAATATTTTGCATAACTCACACGTGATAAAAAGAGGTGACTTACTAAAGAGTATTCACTCCGGGTTAAGCACTTCTAGGTTTTCATCAGTCCCTCGAAGCAAATACCCCGATATCTAAGATGAGGCTACTACTGTTTCCTCCTACATTCTTTGCAAGTCTTTAATTGTCCCCACACAGTCTAAGCTCCTGATAACACGTGTTGAAACATAATAATCACGGCTTCACCTACACCGAATGTCCAACCACAAGCAACCGTCTGCCCCTTTTTCAATTAGTGTCGTTAAGATTCACTCAGCACAATTCCTACTACCGCCTGGGTAATAAGAAACTTTACTGTCAACGCAAAAGCATCTCACACGTCCACATCAACAGTGGCAGTATCCCAATTAGTAATCAAAACTAAGAACTTCAAATCGTTCATATTTATTGCTGTACTTACCCCCTCGACCATTAATTTCTGCTACATTTTCACTCATTTTACAAAGGATACCAAGAGAAAGTAATTCAGTCACATTCTACTTTGGATTTTCCTTTATATAACAACGTTAACATATTGCAAACTGTTTCATTTGCCAAAGTGACAACGAACTGTAGCATTCACTCATGTTCATGTAAACAAACGTCACCCAATACTGACAGTAAGTTTCCAACTTTTACAGCAAACAAATGAACTACAGAATTTTTTCCTGTACACACATATGCCTTGACGACTTGCTCAGCGCGCGGATCAACTCGCACAACGTTGTCTACGTTCTCGACGCTAATCACTGTACCTTACAATTATTAACAGCAAAAAACGGCTGCTGCAAACTTAGCGCATAGAGGAACACATCTGAGATAGCACTGCCAAGAAGCAGAGCTTAATCCCGCCCATGGATCTGTGGTCCCGCCTATTCTCGGTTACTTTGTCGTTTGACCATTGGTGGACGTAATGACCATGGTTGCCAACCAAGTTCAAGTATCACGGACTGGCCGCTTAAGAGACAACACTTCTGGTAACAATTTGGTCATACTGCATATCACTCCCATTCGTGTTGTGAAACAGCTGGCAGGTCATGAGGATGATATAGTGGTCTGTGGGTGCAGTATATTTATTGAATATGGTATCAATATTGTGTGTGACGAGTACTTAATGTGACGACAGCCGTATACGATGGCATATCAGACTTTCCGACAAGAGTACATGCAAATGCCTGTTGTGACCAGAGCATACACAACGGCATGTGTTATTACTACATTAGCAGTGGTAGGTAGCAGGTTTGCAGTTTGTCGTCATGAAATTTTAATTAGTTGTAGGTGTGTACACATTAAAAAGTGCGTCAGTTACAGTAATGTTCATTCCATGTTTTTCCAGCAACTGGACCTGGTTTCACCATTTCAACTGTATTTCAACCCGATATTAATTGTGAAACAGTATCAGGTACGGTGTCTGACATTTTGATTATTAGGTTAGGTTTCTCAGCCTTCCAGATATGGAAATGCTGAGCACTTCGTATAGTTAAAACGCATCTGACTTAGTAAGATGCTAGTGGGTTTGAAAGTATCAAGTTCGCAGAGGGAAGTTAAGCTGTTCATTGCCGAATGTCGTGATATATTAAAAGTGTCCTGGGCATTTTAACCCATGCTGACAGTGTAATTGCACCATCATCACTCATAAACCCATGAAACAAAGAAATGAAAAAGGAGATGGATCTGAATATTTGTGAAATAATTTATTGTTTTCCACGATCCTCCAAATAAACAGTGGCCGTTTCTCCAGATATCAGTGCCTTGTAATGAAGATGTGCTTCCAATCTTTTAAATATACTTCATACGGAAGTTGTACTTCAGATGGTTAAATAGGAATAATTTTAAATCCTCAACACTAGGTATATGTGACTGAGATTAAAATGTAAATGGAACTTTCTTGCTGTGTAAGTTTGTCACAGTTGTATGACCAGTTCTTTAACTTGCTATCTGACACAATGACATGTGCAGGAAGTGACAACCAGATACAAGGAATAGATGTAATTAGGGTAGTGGTACAGTTTTGAGGATTGGACATGAGGTTTAACTGTCATCACAAAAAGATTACGTTATGAAACACAAAACCTCACAGCATATATATATAGCTCATCAGCATAGGTGCTGACAAAACTGTTCCTTCAGTTCTTTGCGTTGAGGGTACTTTGTCTGTAATTCTGTGTCCTGTTGTCACAAGTCCTTGCTGCCTAGTTATTTAATTTGCAGATAGTGTGCACAATTGACACATGTTGTGAGGTATGATATTTCTATCATAATCCACAGAAAAGTATATCTGTCCATTCCTTTCATATGAATTTTTGTTCTTTCTCTCAATTTTGTATGGCAGAACAATCATTTTAGATAACACTCTCTGATTGTATTTTTTGTTCTGTAAACCAGTAGTAAAGTCAAAGACAAAATAAAAAAAAGGAAAAAATTTACATATAGAGTGTGAGCGTGTATCAGATTGGCGCAGTATTGTAGGCATCATGTACATATTACGTATTGTTTAACATATTCAGAGCAGATAAACAAATTTCACCCTGTAGCTGGACATGAAGGCCCAGAGGCGAATCAGAGGTGTAGCTCTACTCTCTTCTTATCCTTGGCGCTAGATGGGGGTGGGTGGTCAATGTCATGACCCTGGCCACTTTACTCCTGGGAAAGAGACATGGTACCCATTGTACAGGAGGCTGGGTGGGCCCTGGCCATTTGCACACGTGCAGAAAATCTCGTCCCCCCACTGGGATTCAATCTCCAGACCATCCAGCCTGTAGCAAGTCACTATACCGACTACACCCTATTTAGAGCAGTGATTATCAATACCATTTTTGCAGCAATTAACATGTGATCAGTGCATTCTATTACTACTATTACTGTTATGGTGATCATGTTGATAATAACTTCCTGTCTTGAATTTTTTTCAGCTATGGCGACTGTTAACAACCTTCCTCTTTTTTGGAACAGTGGGTTTCAATTTTTTCTTCAACATGATATTTACCTATCGGTACTGCCGTATGCTAGAGGAAGGTTCATTCCGAGGGCGTACTGCTGATTTTGTGATGATGTTTCTCTTTGGAGGAATCTGTATGATCGTATCCTTAAACTTTGCCCAAGACTGAGCCTTAGATTGTCAGCCATTCTTCATTTATGGGCCAAACTGAAAATTTCTGCAATGAAGAATGGTCATACTGCAGTCAGTATAGTCTCAGTATAAAAACCCATGAGTGAAAAGTTTACAAATGTGACTTACTTTATGAACATTTTTCTGTTGTTACACATTTGTGAAAACATAACAAATGTGCACACAACTTGAGTTATGAATTCAGTAAAATATTCTTGGGCTATCAGCCATGTCAGGTTGTTGAATCGCGAGTAACTGAACATTTTGAGGATCATCTCTGTCCTTGTCATCAGGGAACTGACTTATTATCCGTGATGTCCAAATAGATATTTATCACATTTAGTAGGGCAGATACACATACTGTAGAGTACTACATTAAGTTTTAAAAGTGTATATATATGTAAACAGACTGTATGGGTAAACTTGTATAACTCATTAATTTAAATGCAGTGTACTCTGCATCTGTACTTGAGGCACTAAGTCCTCAATAGATGAGCATAGCAAAGTACAAGTTTGATATGTTGGGCTCATGTCATGGCCTGTACTGTTTTTCTTTACCCCTCAGGAACCTGCAATTCTTGAAGAGAACTCAATATTGAATTGTTAGCACATGTTCAAATATAATGTAATTTCTGAACTCAGTCTGAAAGCCCATATTCATGTACATGGTTAAGTAATAATGTTTACCTTGACAGGCAGATGTAGATCTTTGCATTTTTTGTAAATCTGTTGTTCCTTGGTCAAGCTTTTACTATCATGTTGGTGTATGTGTGGTCTCGTAGAAATCCTTTCGTAAGAATGAATTTCTTCGGACTGATCAACTTCCAGGTATGTACAAACAAAAGTTAAATATTCTGATAACCTAACTAATGTTTAACTCCTTATCCATTCCACTTAGAATACCAGAGTATGGTGCTGTCAGCCAAGCTTTTCAGGGAAGAGATGAGTATTTAAATTATGAGATTTTAATGTTTTAGTGTCAGACGAGGAGGTTCTGTGTATATTTTATTGCATTTGACTACAGTGAAAGCAGCAAAACATTAAAATCTTGGGAAAGATCACTCAGTGCTAGAACATGTGACAATATTGTAGTTGTACACTATTTGCATATAGGAATATGCATTGTGAAGAATCATATTATATACTCCAGTTTCAAGTGGAATCAAGTACAGACACACACAGCTTAAGCAGTTTCAGACTTACACAATTTTCCAACAATAACAATAATAATAATGATTTAAACTACACACCAAATATTTCCCTATGGGAATGAAAGCACTGTGAGGTGGAAGAATACTGCTGGATGAGAGCTGTCACACAGTCACTTATTGGCAAACAGATTGAAGAAGCAGCTAATAAAAGAAAGGGGGTAGACTAAGGTATTCATAGTGAATATATTCTGCATGTATGATGATTCGCTATGGTGTGTGTGTGTGTGTATATACGAGGGTCATGCCGAAAGTCATGAGCAACCATTTTTTGCATGCAAACCGGGAACAGCAGAAGAAGGAGAGTATGGTGGTAGATGGAACAAGCTGTTGTGTTATCCTTGAGTGTCACATGATGTCAATAGCTTGCATCACGTGACCAGTATCACTCCTAACAAAATGGCCGACAACAATATGTTGTTTCGCCAGCGTGCTGTCATCGAATTTCTCGTTAAAGAGGAAATCCCTGCTGCAGAAATTCACCAGACAATTCAGCGTGCTTATGGAAGTATGTGCATGGGTGCGAGCAGTGTTCGAAGATGGGTGAAACATTTTAAAGATGGGAACACAAGCATCCAAGATCAGCCTCAGAGCGGTCGTCCTCGAACAGCCTCAACTGAATGCAACAAGAAGAGAGTGGATGAGATCATTCAAGACGACAGGCGTGACTGTGGACACAATAGCCCGAACAATTGGATTAGGGCACAATGCAGTATAGGAGATGATTGAAAGCTTAGCCTGTAGGAAAGTTTGTGCTCCTTGGGTCCTGCACTTATTGACCGAAGACCACAAAGGTCAGCAAAAAGCCATCACCTCAGAACTGCTGCAGAGATAACGACACGAAGGCGATGATTTTTTGCTCCATATTGTGACAGGTGACAAAAGCTGGTTTCACCATTTTGAGCCTGAAACGAAATGGCAGAGTATGGAATGACGCCATTTGCATTCTCCATCAAAGAAAAAGGCAAAGACAGTGCCATTAGCTGCGAAGGTGATGGGCACAGTCTTCTGGGATGCAGAGGGGTTGATTTTGGCCGAAGTCCTGGAACCTGGGCAAAACATAACTGCTGCTCGTTATGTCCAGACACTGCACAAGCTCCGTCGTGCATTGCGTGATAAACGTCCGGGACGAAACAAACTCCCAGAACGCTGGGAGAAATGTATACAAAGAAGTGGCGATTATGTGGAAAAATAAAGAAAGGTCTGTAGATTAAGGTGGTGTATTTGGTTTGTCAATAATAAAGCATGTTACTTTAC